>Ga0182745_1000087_pt1 | contig 136037 bp, 121 predicted proteins | sample eDN3rd30CKraftBY_FD_128523 | JGI IMG/M metagenome (GOLD analysis project Ga0182745, IMG submission 128523) | Enriched backyard soil microbial communities from Emeryville, California, USA - eDNA 3rd pass 30_C Kraft BY (version 2) (version 2) | ecosystem: Environmental > Terrestrial > Soil >...
GGATGGCAGAGCTTCTGCCGCCTTCGGCGGCAGACTCACTGTCGGTTAAGATGGCCAAGGCAGCATGAAGAGAAGATCACAGAACTAAGACATCAACCTGTCCACGAAACCGGGTCAACTCCAGTCTGTTTTTTGGCTATCTTGTGGTGCGCAATGCCTTCATGTTCGTGTTTACGGCGCTCAGCATTGAGGTTCCACCAAGTGCTGGCTGGTTTGTTGTTGCGATAGCGGCAACGGTCCTCGCGTGGTGGTGGCGAGGAAGTGTCCGGCTCCAGCGCGCCGCCGTCATGTTTTCGATTGCGGGGGGAGTGCTGGCCTCCGCCACGTTCTTGGTTGCAGCAGTCGGAGCTGAACATCCCGGCCGGGCGTCTGACGTTGGGTCAGCCTCGACGGTCGGGCGCACGGTGGGCGCGGGGTCAATTGATGGTCCGAACGTCTACTACATCATCCTTGATGGCTACACCGGTGGGCGCGCCTTGAAGGATGCTCTGGCGTTTGACAATACGCCTTTCATGCAGGGCATGATTTCCCGCGGGTTTCGCGACGTGAGCCGTGAGTATTCCAACTACCTCAGGACCGTGCAGACCCTTGGTGGAATCTTCTCTCTTGACTATCCGGTTACCGAGGATCCGCGTACGTGGAAAGACCCGGGCCGTTTGTATGCGAGGCAGTTTGATGCGGATGGTGCCCCGAACCTCATCTCCAGGCTTCAGGCCCGTGGTTATGCTACGTGGTTTTCCGCAAGCCTTGTCGCTGGGTGTCCAGCCCGACACGTTCGCTGCATTGGTAGCACGGTTGCGGTGGACGGCGTCTACATGGTCCAGGCATTTCTGACCCCTACGCCGTTTGGGCGAGTGCTTGTGAAGCTGGTGAACGCACGACGCAATGCAATTGAGCCGGTAGGAAGACACCTGGGGGATCTGCTGTCCCAGCATCAGCCGATGTTCATCTTTGCCCATCACCTGGCACCCCACCCTCCATTCTCGCTGGACCGGAACTGCAACTCGCGGCACCCGGGGAGGGAGTTTCTCGATGCGTGGCGGGCCATGGACCGGGATGGATATATCGAAGGGCTGTTGTGTGTGAACTCCCAGGTTGAGCGTTTCGTGGACAGTGTCGTGTCTGCCGACCCCGGTGCTCTCATCGTTCTGCAGAGTGACCACGGGTCGGGCTTGCTGATGGACTGGGACTCACCCATGTCGTCCTGGACCCAAGTCTCGGTGCAAGAGCGTGCGTCCTATCTGAATCTGGTCCGCTCACCGCCCGAGTGTGAGCAATGGCTAGACCGCCAACTTGGGCAGATCAATACTGCGCGCTTCGTGATCGCCTGTGCCGAAGGGCGGCCTCCGGAATACCTGGATGAGCGCACTTACATTTCCACATACGCCCTGGGTCGAGAGCAAGATGTTGTCCGCGAATGGCGACCGCCTGGTCAGGAGCAGACCCGGTGATGCTGCAAACAAGGCGGACATCTGCACCAGGCTGTGCTGAGTGGTTCTGGACAATCAGCCAATTGGGGTCCAGATTTGACTCGTCAACGTAAGGCAGAGAGCTAAGATGTCAATCAACAATCGGGCTCGATCTGCGTGCCTGATTGTTTCGACACGGTTGGTTACCATGGCAATGTGTTCCGGGCGCTGAACTAATTATTAGTAATGCTGCGGATCAGGGGCGTCTCGTCGGTGTAATTCATGCAAGTTGTTCCTGCTTCAATAGCGTCATTTCTTGTGTCCTGCACAATGCTTCTTGCGCTTCGCCCCTTCGCCCAAGGTGTTGGCTTGATCGACAAGCCTGGCGGGCGCAAGACCCATCGCGGGGAAGTTCCGGTTGTAGGTGGCATTGCGATGTTTTCCGGCCTCCTTGTTGCTGCGGCCGGCACTCCTGGCCTCGGTGGTGGGGGCGATGTCCTGGTGGTGGCGGCTTTCATGGTCGTTCTCGGCGCTCTCGACGATCGTTTCGACCTGCCACCCAATGTGCGCTTGTTTGCGCATTTGTCTGCCGCCGTGGCATTGATCTACAGCACCGATTTTGTGGTGCGAGATCTTGGCGACCTGTTTGGGTTGGGGGACCTGGCGTTGAGGGTGCTCGCGCTGCCTTTCACGGTTGTTTCGGTAGTTGCGCTCATCAATGCATTCAACATGCTCGACGGACTCGATGGGCTTGCTGGCAGTGCCGGCCTTGTTGCTCTGGCCGGACTTATGGTTATCGCCTCCGCCAGTGGAGCGGCGCAAAGCACGGTACTCGTAGCCGGGAGTATGCTCGGCGCAGTTGCGGCCTTCCTGATGTTCAACCTGCCCACTTCCCTGAATCGACCGGTCCGGACATTCATGGGTGACGCAGGAAGCACCTTGCTGGGTTTCGTCCTCGCGGGTCTCGCGCTGACGCTCGTCCAGCCGAACACAATGGATCTCGCGCCCGTAGTGGTCCTGTGGCTGATGCCGATTCCCATTTTCGAGCTCTTCAGCAGCACTGCCCGAAGGATCCTGCGCGGGATGTCCCCAGCGCAAGCCGATACCGGACATTTCCACCACCGCCTTGTAAGTGCCGGGCTTTCGGTGCGGGCGATTTGTGCGTTGTATTTCGCCGTGTCGGTTGCAAGTTGCGTAATTGGTGTATGGGGCTTCAATGCCGGCGTTTCCGAACCCAGATTATTTGCTGGCTTTTGTCTTGAGTTCGTTGCGTGGCTTGTGTTCGTGCGCTCGGTCCCGCGGTTCGTAGGTGCCTTACCGAGGTGGTTTTGTCGTACAGAAGACTCAACTGCAGGGCACTAAGTCGCAGTCGAGGTGGGGCGGAGGGGCCGTGCGAATCGCGGGTTAGAGCGGGGAGGTCTTCCGCTGCGTCGGGGTCGTCGCCTCAATGGCGGGGTACCTTCGTGCTGATACACTTCCCCCCATGACCACCCTAACCGCCTTCAAAGCCTACGACATCCGCGGCCGCATCCCCTCCGAACTCAACGAAGACCTCGCCTACAAGATCGGCCAGGCCACCGCCGCGTTCCTCAAGCCCCGCCGCGTCTGCGTAGGCCGCGACATCCGCCTCTCCAGCCAGCAACTCTGCACTGCCCTGGTCCGCGGCCTCACCGACTCCGGCGTCGACGTCCACGACATCGGCCTCTGCGGCACCGAAGGCGTGTACTTCACCACCTTCGCCAAGGGTTTCGACGGCGGCATCATGGTCACCGCCAGCCACAACCCGCCCGACTACAACGGCATGAAGTTCGTCCGTGAGCAGTCAAAGCCCATCAGCGCCGACACCGGCCTGATGGAAATGGCCCGCCTCATCGAGACAGGCGCGCTGCCGCCGAAGGCCGCCACCCCCGGCAAGGTCTACCCACTCGACATCAACGCCGAATACGACCGCCACCTCCTGAGCTACATCGACCGCTCGAAGCTCAAGCCCCTGAAGGTCGTGGTCAACGCCGGCAACGGCGGGGCAGGGATGGTCATCGACCGCCTCGAGCCCCACCTGCCGTTCCAGTTCATCAAGATCCACCACGAGCCCGACGGCACCTTCCCGCATGGCGTACCCAACCCCATGCTGGAGGAGAACCGCCAGCCCACCATCGACGCCATCCTCAAGCACAAGGCCGACGTCGGCCTCGCCTGGGATGGCGACTTCGACCGCTGCTTCTTCTTCGACGAGCAGGGGACATTCATAGAAGGTTATTACCTCGTCGGCCTGCTGGCCGAGGTCTTCCTGCGCCGTGAAAAGGGCGCCCGCATCGTCAACGACCCGCGCCTGACCTGGAACACGCTGGAGCTGGTGAAGCAGTACGGCGGCAAGTCGGTGCTTTCGAAGTCCGGCCACGCCTTCATCAAGCAGGTGATGCGCGAGCACGACGCGGCCTACGGCGGCGAGATGAGCGCCCACCACTACTTCCGCGACTTTGCCTACTGCGACAGCGGCATGATCCCCTGGCTGGTGGTGCTGCAGGTGATGAGCGAGACCGGCAAGAAGCTCTCGGAGCTGGTGGGCGAGCGCATGCGCCTGTTCCCCGCCAGCGGCGAGATCAACCGCAAGCTCGATGCTTCGAAGGGCGGGGCGAAAGCCGTCCTGGCACGCGCGGAGGCGGCCTATAAGGCGACCGCGAAGTCGGTGGACTACACCGACGGCCTGTCGATGGAATTCGACTCCTGGCGCTTCAATCTGCGTGCCTCGAATACCGAGCCGCTGGTGCGGCTGAACGTGGAGACCCGGGGGGATGAGGCGCTCATGCGCGCGAAGACGGCGGAGCTGCTGGCGCTGATGGACGCATAAGTAAGCCTGGTTCCCGCCCAGGGCGGCTGCCTTGGGCAGGCACAGGCGGATGGGTTTCTGGCCATACTGCCGGGTTATCCGCTGACCCGGCGCCTGCGCCCACAGGCACCCTTGCGTACATGAAAGGATCCGCTCATCATTCCTTACTCCAGGTAAGGAATGATTTCATGCCCGCTGCCACGCTCACTACCAAGGGCCAGATCACGCTCCCCAAGCCGGTCCGCGACAAGCTGCAGCTGTCGGCCGGCGACCGCGTGGAGTTTGTCGAGACACCCGCTGGCTATCTGCTGCAGGCGGCAACCGCCGATGTACGTGAGCTCAAGGGAATCCTCCCCGCCAGGCAGCGGCCCGTGACCATTGAGGAGATGAACGCCGCCATCTCGCAGATGGGGCGGGGCGGGAAGTGATTGGCCTGGATTCAAACATCGTCATCCGGTACCTGGCGCAGGATGATCCCGGGCAGGCACAACTTGCCTCCCGCCTGATCGAGCAGCAGTTGTCTGATCGGAAGCCCGGCTACCTGAGTCTTCCTGCGCTCGCTGAAGTCGTGTGGGTGATGGTGCGTTGTTATGACGCTGACCGTGCCATGGTCGGGCGGGTGGTGGAACGGCTCCTGACGGTGCCGCAGATCCGGATTCAGTCGGCTGAAGAAGTGTGGATGGCCCTGCGCAGCTTCGTTACCGGCAAGGCGGATTTCAGCGATGCGCTCATTTCTGCCCTGGCTCTGCGCGCGGGATGCACGCACACCGCCACGTTTGATGTTGCCGCCGCCAGGGAGCCGGGGTTTGCGCTGTTCAGGTAAGCCGGTCCTTCCTCGTTGTAAGCTCCTGCCATGAAGGAAGCCTACGTCCGCGACCGCGTCGTCACCTTCGCACTGCTCGTGCTCATCGCAGTGCTGGTCCATGTGTTCTACACGTTCTACGTGCGCCCCATCGCCGTGGGCTGGCAGGAGGCAGAGCGCGCCGCGGTCGCCGCCGACCCCGAGTACAAACCCCGCCGCTCGATCTGGGTGATCCTCAAAGACCCCGAGCAGGAAACCTGCATTATCCTCGGCATCTGGGCGCTGGTGCTGGCCTTCCGCAAATACCGCGCCCTCGGCCGCCATCGCGAGCAGCTGGACGCCGGCCTGCTGAAGGTCCCCTCCGGCTACCGCATCCTCCCCGAAGACGTCCGCGAGTACTCCCACCGCATCGAGGCGCTCCCCCCGGCCGAGCGCAACCTGATCCCCGCCCGCACCGTGCAGCGTGCGCTGAAGCGCTTCGGTGAAACCTCCAACGTCCAGGACGCTGCCACCTCCGTCCACGACTACTGCGAGTCCGAAGCCTCCCGCCTCGATTCCGAGCTCTCCCTGATCCGCTTCTGCGTCTGGGCCATCCCGGCGTTGGGCTTCGTGGGCACGGTACGCGGCATTGGCGAGGCGCTGGCCGGCGCCCAGACCGCGCTGCGGGGCGATACCGGCCCGGTAACCAGCGGCCTGGGTGTGGCCTTCAATTCCACGCTGGTGGCGCTGCTGATTTCCATCGTCCTGATGTACGTGATCCACGAGCTGCAGCTGCGCTCCGAGCGCCTGGTTCTGGATACCGAACTGCACGTGGATGATGCGGTGATCAGCAACCTGCAGTCGCGCTAGCGCCTGTGGCAGAATCCGCCCCCTATGAAAACCGAAGACCTGATCGCCATCGACGTGCACACGCACGCGGAAATCTCCTGCCGCCAGCCTGAGGACGACTACGCCCAGGAAATCGAGGAGCAGAAGAAGAAATATTTCAAATCCGGCAGCCCGCCGACCATCCAGGAGACCGTCGACTTCTACCGCAAGCAGAAGATCGGCCTGGTGATGTTCACGGTCGACACGGAATTCGAGATCGGCCGCCGTCGCGTACCGAACGAGGAAGTGCTGGACGTCGCGAATGCCAACAGCGACATGATGATGGCCTTCGGCAGCGTCGACCCGCACAAGGGCAAGATGGGCCTGCGCGAAGTGAAGAAGCTGATTGCTGACGGCATCAGTGGCTTCAAGTTCCACCCCACCTGCCAGGGCTTTTTCCCGAACGACCGGATGGCCTATCCGATCTACGAGGCCATTGCCGAGGCGAAGCTGCCGGCGATCTTCCACAGCGGGCACTCGGGCATGGGCTCGGGCCTCAGGGGCGGTGGCGGCCTGCGCCTGAAGTACTCCAACCCCATGCACCTGGATGACGTGGCGGCGGACTTCCCCGACATGACCGTCATCATCGCGCACCCCTCCTGGCCCTGGCAGGACGAGGCGCTGTCGGTGTGCCTGCACAAGCCGAATGTGTACATCGACCTGTCGGGCTGGTCGCCGAAGTATTTCCCGCCGCAGCTGATTCACTATGCGAATACGCAGCTGAAGCACAAGATGCTGTTCGGCACGGACTACCCGCTGATCACCCCGGAACGCTGGATGAAGGATTACGATGCCGCAGGGTTCCGTCCGGAAGTGCGCGAGCTGATCCTCAAGCAGAACGCCATCCGGGCGCTTGGGCTGGATCGCGGCCAGTAAGGGCTGCAGGGGGGAAGAGCATTGAACGGGATTTCGCGTCGGCTGGCGGTTTCGATGGTGGCGGGAGCGCTGGCGCTCACCCTCGTTGCGGGTGGGGTGGCAGCCCAGGAGAAGGCCGCCAAACCGCTGAACATCGTTGTTTATGGCGGCAGCGGCTCCATCGGCAGCCGCATCGTCAACGAGGCTGCCGCGCGCGGTCACAAGGTCACGGTGGTCGACAAGAGCCCCAAGGCCGAAATCGCGCCGGCGGGTGTCACGGTGGTCACCGGTGACGCGCTGGATCCGAAGGACATCCTGAAGAACATCGCCAACGCCGACGTGATGGTGTCCTCGGTGATCGTGCGGCCGGCGCCCACGCCGGACTTCGCGCTGCGCATCGCCAAGGCCGAGGTCGAGGCACTGCGCCAGCAGGCTGGTCCGAAGAAGACGCGCCTGATGATCGTGGGCGGTGCCTCCAGCCTCTACAACGCTGATGGCAAGCGCATCATCGACACCTTCCCTGGCGGCCGGAACAACGGCGAGGTGGGGGCTGCAGTCGAGGCACTCGACTGGCTGCGTGCGGAAGTGAAGGACAGCGTGTCCTGGACCTACTTCAGCCCTGCGGGCAACATCCGCCCCGGCGAGCGTACCGGCAAGTTCCGCCTCGGCGGCGAACAACTGGTGACCGATGCGCAGGGCCGCAGCGCGATCTCGATGGAAGACTTCGCGGTGGCGATGCTCGATGAGATCGAGAAGCCGCAGTACATCAACAACCGCTTCACCGTCGGCTATTGAGCGGCGATTGAACCGGCTGCTGGCCGCTGCGCTGGCCAGCTTCCTGCTTTGCGGTGCGCCGCTGGCGACGGCGGCTTCGGCAGACGGCACCACGCCGCTGCACGAGGCCGTCTACACGGGCGACGCCGCGCAAGTGGGGCGGCTGCTCAAGGCGGGGGCGGATCCCGCCGCAGTCAATCTCTTCGGCGCCACCCCGATGATGCTGGCCGCGGCACGCGGCGATGCTCCCGTGATCCGCCTGCTGCTGGACGCCGGCGCGGACGCCAATTCCCCCAACGACGAAGGGCAGACGGCCCTGATGGTGGTGGCGCGCACGGGCGCCGTGGAGGCCGCCACGCTGCTGCTGAAGCGCGGTGCGGAGGTGAACGCACGCGAGGCCTGGGGCGGCCAGACGGCGCTGATGTGGGCCGCTGCGCAGTGCCAGCCGGAGATGGTCCGCCTGCTGGTGAAAGCCGGTGCGCGGGTGGACGAGCGTTCCACCGTGCGCGACTGGCAGCGTCGCGTGACGGCCGAGGGCCGCCCCAAGGACCTGTACCGCGGCGGCCTCACGCCGCTGCTGTTCGCGGCCCGCGAAGGCTGCATCCCCGGCCTGGACGCGCTGCTCGACGCGGGCGCCGACATCGACAGGGACGACCCGGACGGCGCCACTGCGCTGGTGATGGCGCTGCTGAACCGCCACTGGGACACCGCGCGCTTCCTCATCGAGGCCGGCGCCGACGTGAACCTGTGGGACATCTACGGCCAGACACCGCTGTACGTGGCCGTGGACATGAACACGCTGCCCATCGGCCGGCGGCCGGAAATTCCCTCGATGGACCGCGCCACGGGCCTGGACATCGTGCGCCTGCTGCTGGAGCGGGGCGCCAACCCGAACGCGCAGCTGAAGCTCCGGCCGCGCTACCGGAACATTCCCAATGACCGCTACCGCGACCCGATGCTCGTGTGGGGCACCACCCCGCTGCTGCGTGCGGCGAAGGCCGGGGACCTGCCGGTGATGAAGCTGCTGCTGGCGCACGGCGCACTGGCGGACCTGGCCAACTCCCAGGGCGTGACACCGCTGATGGCGGCAGTGGGCGACGGGCACATCCACGACCCCACCCGCGGCCTGCCGCGCACCGAGGAGGACGCGCTGGAATGCTACGCGCTGCTGCGCGCTGCCGGCGCCGACGTGAATGCGCGCACCCTGCTGGGCTACGCTGATGCGGACCTGAAGATCCGCACGCCCGCCAACCGCACGGCGCTGCATGCGGCGGCCTCGCGCGGCTGGGATCGCGTGGTGCGGCGTCTGGTGGAGGATGGCGCGGAGCTCGACGTGCTCGATTCGAACGGGCTTTCGCCCATCGATTACGCCATGGGGCGCTTTCCGAAGGAGTTCAACGCGCTGCTTCCGGAACAGCACACCGGCACCGTGGCGCTGCTGCGTTCGCTGGGTGCGAAGGCTGAGAACCCCGCGGCCACATTCCCTGCGGGCACCACACCGAAAATCCAGGCCATCGTGCCCTGAGGGCGGCTGTTGCCCGTTGCCAACGGGAGCGAATCAGGCCAAAGTCGCGGCCTTGCACCAATAACAATCAGGGCGGGTCCCTAATGAGCGAGAGCAGGAAAGTCGTCGACGTCGGCGAGGTCATCGATTCGGCCCGATTCTTCTGGGTGCCCTTCGGCATCACGATCATGATGATGATCATCATGGCCACCGACGGGTACGACCTGTTCCTGATGGGCCAGGTGGGGCCGGCCCTCACCGCGGAATGGCAGCTTGCCTCCTCGATGCTCGGCTCGATCAACACGGCGGGCCTGCTGGGCATGGCCATCGGCTCTGTGGGCCTGGGATGGCTCGGTGACCGCATCGGTCGCAAGCGCTCGTATTTCACCTGCCTGTTCTTCCTGTTCGTCGGTTCAGTGCTGTGCTGGCAGGTGGCCCGCGCCGGCACGGCCGAGACAGCCGAGGAATCGCTGCACTGGATGACCATCTGGCGCTTCGTGACGGGCCTGGGCATGGGCGGCATCACGCCGCTGGCCACGGCCCTGATCTCGGAATGGACGTCGAAAAAGGTGCGCGCAGTGGTCGTGGCCTTCGTGATCTCCTCGGTGCCCATGGGCGGCTACCTCGCCCGCTGGGCGGTGAAGCACGTGGAGTGGGAAACCATGTTCCTGATCGGCGGCCTGGTTCCGCTGGGGCTGTGCGCGCTGTTCGGCTTCCTGCTGCCGGAATCGCCCAAGTACATGGCGCAGCGCCCGCACCTGCATGCGCGGCTGGCGCGTGCGCTCAACCGCCTGTTCAGCGAGCCGCGGTTCGATGGCTCCGAGCAGTTCATCGTGCGCGAGGAGGGCAAGCGCTCCTCCCACTGGCTGGCCACGATCTGGAACAGCCACTATGCGCGCGCCACGTTCTTCATCTGGGTGGCCTTCTCGTTCAACAGCTTCGTGCTGTACGTGTACACCAACTACCTGCGCGTGCTGATGCAGGAGAGCCAGGTGGCAGCGGACGTGGCCGCCGAGGCGCTGGGCCTGTTCTCCATCGGCGCCTTCTTCGGCTCCATCGGCGGCGCCTTCATGATCCGCTGGTGGGGCTCGCGCTACGTGGGTTCTGGACTGGCGCTGCTGGGTGTGGTGGCCACTGCCATCATCGGGGTGCTGCTGGTGGCTACCGGCGGACCGGATACCAGCAAGGTGCTGCAGGCCAGCTTCCTGGCTGGCGTGTCGTTCAACGGCATGCAGGCCTTCATGTATGCGGTGGCGGCGCACTCCTATCCCACCGAATTGCGCGGTTCGGCGCTGGGCCTGGCGCAGACGGTATCGCGCGTGGGCGCCGTGCTGAGCCCGATGGTGGCCACGTACTACCTGGCGCTGGACCCGCGTCCGGGCGCGGACCTGTTCTTCTGGTTCGTCGCTGGCTGTGCGTTCATCACGGCGGTGAGCTTCTTCCTGATTCCCTCGCACATCCCGAAGGAACAGAAGTAGCAGCGGGTGGGCGGCATGTCGCCGCCCGCCGACGGTTCCTTTCCCGTGTCAACCGGCAGCGCGCAGCTGCGTTGCCGGTTATAGCAACGTGATCGGGAGGGAACTGTCATGTCCAATGCCATCCACGGCACCCACCAGCCGCGCGGCCCGCGCGCGCTGCTGCAAAGACTGAGACTGGCCGCACTGGGCGGCCTGGTCGCCCTGGCCGCGGCCTGTGGCGGCGATGACCCGGGACTGGCCGGAGGGCCGGGTGGCGCCTGCGCCGACTGCGGCACCGCGCTGCTGACGATCACGGACGCGCCCGGGGATTTCCAGAGCTACACCGTCGACCTCACGTCGCTGTCGCTGGTGAGGGCCAATGGCACGGTCGTCGAGACGCTGCCGGCGACCACGCGCATCGACTTTGCGCAGCTGGTCGATCTGGGTGAGGTGCTGGCTGCACGGCAGGTTCCCGCGGGGGCCTACACCGCGGCGAAGCTGCGGGTGGACTACACCGGTGCCGAGATCGTGGTGGAGGATGCCGCCGGCGGCAGCCTTGCGGTGAATCCCGTGGATGCGGGTGGTGCTCCCGCAGGCGAGATCGAGCTCACCGTGCGCCTGGACGGCCGCAACCGCCTGGCCATCACGCCGGGGCGCATCTCGCACCTGGCGTTCGACCTGAACCTCGATGCCTCCAACGCGGTGGACCTTGCGGCCGGCACGGTGACGGTCAGTCCTTTCATCGTGGCCAGTGTGGTGCCGCCCGCCGGGAAGGACTGGCGCGTGCGCGGCCGTCTGCTCGATGTGGACGTCGCTGGCAGCCAGTTCACGGTGCAGGTGCGTCCCTTCCATCACCACCAGCATTCCATCGGTGAGCTCGAGGTGCGCACCACGGGCACGACCACCTTCGAGATCGATGGCAACTCGTACACCGGAGCGCCCGGCCTTGAACAGCTGGATACCCTGGGCGACGACGCAATGGTCCTCGCCTTCGGCACGCTCGCCAGGCAGGGCTTCACCTTCACCGCGCAACGCGTATTGGCCGGCAGCAGCGCGGAGGACCTGACCCGCGAGTTCCTGGCTGGCCAGGTGCTCTCGCGCATGGGCGACACGCTGCAGCTGGGCGCAGTGCGCCTGCACTGGGATCGCCTCGACAGCACCGACGGCGATACCGACCGCCACCTGGGCCGCTTCATTGCCGGGCCCGTCGCGCTGGTGGTCGGGCCAGGCACGAAGGTCACGCGGGCCGGGCAGGGTGGCGGCACGCTCGACGCCACCGCCATTTCCGTAGGCCAGCGCGTCCAGGTGTTCGGTGACGTCTCGCGCGGCGCTGGCGGTGCTTTCACCATGGACGCCTCCGCGGGCCTGGTGCGGCTGGGCAACACGCGGCTTTCCGGGCGCGTGGTCGAGGCGGCATCCGGCACGGTGACGCTGGAACTGGAAGGCATCGATGGACTGCACCCGGCACGCTTCGACTTCTCTGGCACGGGCGCGACACCGGAGCAGGATGCCGATCCTGCCGCGTACGAAGCCACGGTCGCTTCGGGAGTGGACACGACGGGTCTCGCACCCGGCGCCTGGATCGGCCTGTTCGGCCAGGTTGCGCCGTTCGGCATGGCGCCGCCGGATTTCAACGCGGTGACGCTGGTCGACTATGCGGCGACGCGCGCCACCGTAAACGTGTTGTGGGTGCCGGGCGGATCGGCCACGCCGTTCAGCGCCTTGTCGGCCGCTGGCATCTCGCTGGATACGGCGTCCATGCCGCTGGCCACCGGTGGCATCCGGCTTGGCGGCCTGTCCATCGCGCTGGGTTCGGTGTCTGGCGGCCTGAAGCTGGTGCCGGCCAGTGGTGATGTGCCGCGCACATTTGCCATCGCGCACCGTGGCAGCGCCGGCATCGACAACTTCAGTGATTTCGCGGATTTCACCGCGGCACTGGACCTGGCGCTGGACGGCGGAGCGAAGGCCCAGCGGCTGTCGGCGACGGGTACGTTCGATTCGCCTGCCGGCAGCTTCCACGCGCGGCAGTTGCTGGTGGTGCTGAGCGACTGAGCGATCCGGATGCGGGTCCCGGGTGATGGCCTGCAGGTCATCACCCGTCCTGCGTCGAATTGACCATACAACCGGCGGGATTCGCCGCTTGCGCTTGCGGCGCAACATTTTCGGCGTTAGCTTCCCTCTTCCAGGCGCAAGAAAAATGAGGGGGCAGCTATGGGCGATACCCGCAGACTCTGGATCGGTCTGACCGTGTTGCTGGTGGCATCGTTTTCGGTGCTGCTCTGGTCCGGCAGGCAGATAGCCCTGAATGCCGCTCCCATGCCGGAGCGCGTCGTAGCCGAAGACGGCACGCAGATCTACACCAGGGCCGAGATCGAACGCGGGCGCCAGGTATGGCAGTCCATGGGCGGCATGCAGCTGGGGTCGATCTGGGGCCATGGCGCCTACGTGGCACCAGACTGGAGTGCGGACTGGCTGCATCGCGAGGCCGTTGCGGTGATCGAGCGCTGGGCAGGTGGCGTGCCCTTCCAGGAATTGACGGCAGAGTCGCGCGCTTCGCTGCAGTCGCGGCTGCAGCTGATGATGCGTCGGAATACCTTCGATGCGTCGACAGGCACGATCACCCTGGACAACGACCGCGCCGCTGCGGTGGCCGATGTTGCCGCCCACTATGTCAGCCTGTTCGGCAACGACCCGGCGACGCGGGAACTGCGCGAAGCCTATGCGATGAAGGAAAACACGGTACCCGACGCGGAGAATCGGCGGGTGCTGGCGTCCTTCTTCTGGTGGACGGCCTGGGCAGCCACCACCGAACGTCCCACCGCGGCAGGCGAGACGCTGGCGCCGGATCGTGCGCTGATCGAGCCTCAGCGTGTCACCTACACGAACAACTGGCCGGGGGAACCCCTGGTCGGAAACAAGCCCCCACCCTCCACCTGGGTGTGGTCGGCCTTCAGCGTGCTGTTCCTGATCGGCGGCATTGCACTGCTCGGCTGGCACCACGCGGTGACGCATGGCAATGAAGACGCGGAGGCCATCCCTGACCGCGATCCCCTGGCGAGCCTGAACGTCACGCCTTCCATGCGTGCCACGGCCAAGTACTTCTGGATTGTCCTGGCGCTGTTCCTGGTCCAGATCCTGCTGGGCGCAATGACAGCCCACTACCAGATCGAAGGGCAGCAGGCCTACGGCTTCGAGCTGGCAGAGGTGCTCCCTTATTCCATCACGCGAACCTGGCACACCCAGCTGGCGGTGCTGTGGATTGCCACGGCATGGCTGGGCACCGGGCTTTATATCGGGCCGGCCATGTCCGGATATGAACCGCCCCTGCAGCGGCTGGGCGTCAACGTGCTGTTCGTGTGCCTGCTGGTGATCGTGATCGGCGCCTTTGCCGGCCAGTGGCTGGCAGTGATGCAGAAGCTCGGTCTGGAGCGCAACTTCCTCTTCGGCCACCAGGGCTGGGAATACGCCGACATCGGCCGTTTCTGGCAGTACTTCCTGTTCATCGGCCTGGTGCTCTGGCTGGTGCTGGTGGGCAGGTCGTTGTGGCCCTTGCTGCGCGGGCCGAAGACGGAGATCCGGCCCATCGTGGGCCTGCTGTTCCTCTCCACGGTGGCCATCGGCCTGTTCTACGCGGCCGGGCTCATGTGGCACGAGCACACACATATCTCCGTCGTCGAATACTGGCGCTGGTGGCTGGTACACCTCTGGGTGGAGGGCTTCTTCGAGGTCTTCGCCACCGCCGTAATGGCGTTGATCTTCACGCGACTTGGGTTGCTGCGTACCTCCACGGCGGCCATCGCAGTGCTGTTCGCCACCATCATCTTCATGGCTGGCGGCGTCGTCGGCACGCTGCATCACCTGTATTTCGTGGGCAGTCCCACGGCAGTGATCGCCCTCGGCGCGAGTTTCAGCGCGCTTGAGGTCGTGCCCCTGGCCTACATCGGCTTCGAGGCCTACCACAACTTCCGTCTCAGCCGGTCTGCCCCCTGGATGGCCCGCTATCGCTGGCCCATCTATTTCTTCCTTGCCGTCTCGTTCTGGAACCTCGTGGGCGCGGGGCTGTTCGGGTTCCTGATCAATCCGCCCTTGTCGCTCTACTACATGCAGGGGCTGAACCTGACTCCGTTGCACGGACATACGGCCCTCTTCGGCGTCTACGGCATGCTGGGAATTGCGCTGGTGCTGTTCTGCCTGCGGGGTCTGCGTCCGCGCCAGGCCTGGGACGAGAAGACGCTGCGCTTCGCATTCTGGGCGCTGAACATCGGCCTGGCGCTGATGGCTCTGCTCACGCTGCTGCCACTGGGCACCATGCAGCTGCTGGCCGCCATCGAGCACGGCTACTGGTACGCCCGCTCCGCCGAGTTCATGGAGAAGCCGGTGGTGGACCTGCTGGTGTGGATGCGTGTTCCGGGCGACACCATCTTCAGCATCGGTGCGCTGGCTCTCACCTGGTTCGTGCTGCGCCTGTGGGTGAAGCCCAGGATGGAGGATGAAGGGAAGTCCCCTCCCGGATGATCGAGTTCTACCCGCAGATCAAGGCCGCACACGTGGGCCTGGCGTTCGCCAGCGGCAGCCTGTTTGCCATGCGCGGCGCGGCGGCGCTGGCCGGGTGGAGCTGGGCCATGGCGTGGCCGGTCCGCTGGACCAGCTACGCCATCGACACGTCGCTGCTCACCGCGGCGCTGATGTTGCTCAGCATCCTGCCCTGGGGCCTCTTCGGCAACGGCTGGCTGGCAGTGAAGATAGGCGTGCTGGTGGTTTACATCGTGCTGGGAACACTCGCCCTGCGCCGCGCACGCACGAGGCGCACCCGCATCCTCTGCTACGTGGCGGCGCTGCTGGCGTTCGCGTGGGTGGTGAGCATCGCCAGGGCACACCATCCGCTGGGCGCCTTGCGCACGTTCTTCTGAGGGCGGAAGGGCGCGCCAACCAGCCGCCTGTCATTCGTGCGCGCGCTGCACCAGGTAGGCGCGGATGGATTCCACCTGCGCCGCATCGAGCCGCTCCCGGAAGCTGGCCATGCCGCGGGGTTGCAGCGCGCCATCGATCACCACGCCACGGAAGGCCTCGGCGGAGTTGATCATCGGGGAGACGCGCAGGTCAGGGAAGAGGCCACGGTTGCCGTAGCTGGTGTCGTGGCACATCGCGCACCAGGCCCTGAAGTGTTCCTCCCCCTCCGCAAGCATCTGCGGGGTGCCGAAGGCCGGCGGCGGATTGCGCGTGCGCGCGGGAGGCAGCGGCTCGGGAGGCGGCAGCGCCGCGGTGCCACCGAGCCGGAACACCAGCAGGCGCGAGTGGTTGCCAGTGTAGTAATCGCGGGTGCCGTAACCGGCGAGCTGCGCAATGTACTGCTGCCCGTCCACTGCATAGCTGACTGGCGCGGCCACGATGCCGGTCTGTGCGTCGAAGGACCAGAGCTTCTCGCCGGTGGTGTCGCGATAGGCCGCGAACTCGCCTTCAGGCGAACCCTGGAACACCAGGCCACCGGCAGTGGACAGCACGCCGGATCCCACGCGCCCCTTCATCGCGGAGCGCCAGACCTCGCGCTGCGCCACGGGGTCCCAGGCGGCGAGGAAGGCGCTGGCTTCGCGCGGCGCGTCCGACTTCAATTGCTCGTAGAGGTCTGCGGGCGCGCGACCCAGTCCCGTATTGCCGGCCATCGGCTTCGGCTTGTAGGCCGGATCGCCAACCATGGCAGCGCTGGTCTCCACCACGGGCAGGTACACCAGCCCTGTGCGCGGGCTGAAGGACATGGGATGCCAGGAATGCGCGCCCTGCGCACTGGGCTGCACAATGGACGGCTTGCCCGTGCGATCGTAGCGGGCCTCGATGCGTTGCACGGGGCGGCCCGTGGCCATGTCCACGTGGCTGGCCCAGGAAGCCTGCGTGAATTTCTCGGCCGACAGCAGCTTGCCGGTGGCCGCATCCAGCACGTAGAAGAACCCGTTCTTCGGCGCCTGCATCACCACGCGGCGCGGCGGTCCGCCGGCCAGCGGCAGGTCCGCGACGATGATGTGCTGTGTGGCGGTGTAGTCCCAGGTTTCGCCAGGGGTGGTCTGGTAGTGCCACACGTAACTGCCGTCGTCCGGATTGAGCGCAACGATGGAAGAGAGGAAAAGGTTGTCGCCACCGCCGGGACTGCGCCAGGCCTGGTTCCACGGCGAGCCATTGCCCACGCCGATGTACAGCAGGTTCAGCTTTTCGTCATAGGCCATGGCATCCCACACCGTGCCACCGCCACCCAGCTGCCACCATTCACCGTTCCAGGTCCTGGCGGCCATCTCCATCTGCGGATTCTCGAATCCGTCGGCGGGATTGCCGGGCACGGTGAAGAAGCGCCACAGCAGCTGGCCGTCCCTTGCGTCATAGGCGGAGACATAGCCGCGCACGCCCAGGTCGGCGCCGCCATTGCCGATGATCACCTTGCCCTTCACGACGCGTGGTGCGCCGGTGATGGTGTAGGGCAGGTTGCGGTCGACGGTGTTGACCTCCCAGGCCACCTTGCCTGTGGCTGCGTCCAGCGCGATCAGACGGCCGTCGTAGCTGCCGACGAAGATGTGCCCGTCCCACGCGGCCACGCCGCGGTTGACTACATCGCAGCAGCCCCGCGCGCCCCATTCGGGCGGCACCTCAGGATCGAAACTCCACAAGGGTTTGCCGGTGGCCGCATCAAAGGCCAGCACCTTGCTCCACGCGGTGCTGACGTAGAGCACCCCGTCGATGACCAGTGGTGAGGCCTCCTGGCCGCGGTTGGTGTCGAGGTCGGCAAACCACGCCAGGGAAAGCCCGGAGACATTGTCGGCATTGACCTGCGCCAGCGGGCTGTGGCGCTGCTCGTCCCAGGTGCGCCCGATGGACATCCACTGTCCCGCCTCAGCGCCAGTGGCCGCGGCGGACAGGCGATGGGCATCTACCCCGGAGGGACGGGAGCCACAACCGGCCAGCGCAAGGCCACCCAGCGCGCAAAGCACAAGTACACGCATGATATCCCCCCGCAATGCATTTTTATGCCACCGAGCCTGCCGCAGGCTGCCGGTGTTGTCCATTCAGACAGGCCGGTCAGGCCCCGTTCAGCCACACACGCTGACAATCGGCACACGGGAGCTGACATTCAGGACCCAGAGGGTCGAGGAGAGAGCATGAAACGGCCAGTGATACTTGCCACGGTGATGGCCCTGGCATTGGGCAGTGCGGCCCTGCCTGCCGCCGAAGAAGGCAAGACAGAGCTGGGCGCCGAGGCCTCCATCCCGTTCGTGAATTCCGGCAACGCGGTGCGCGAGTGGCAGGCCGACGGTGTCGACGGAGTGTGGGTGCAGGACGCGCACAAGCAGTGGTATTACGCCAGCCTCATCGGGCCCTGCCATGGCCTGGACTTCGCGCTGCAGATCGGCTTCGACAATCGTGCGGTGGACAACCTCGACCGGTTCAGCACGCTGGTGGTGCCCGGCCACGGTCGCTGCGCCATCCGCAGCTTCACGAAGAGCGAGGCCCCGCCGAAGCGCAAGGACAAGGGCAAGGATGCGCAGGCCGACTGAGCGGCCTGCCTCCTGCTGAGGGCGGTCAGTTCCGGCAGCTGTAGCTGGCAGCGTTGCGCGGGTCTGCGCCGCCGTTGTGCTGTGCGTGGGCCGGGTAAGGACACAGTGGCCGGCTCTCTCCCGGCAGGGTGGAACCGGTGGCGATGATCCGCTCCGGGGCCTGGTTCTTCTCCACCCATGCGGCTATCGCCTCCAGCATGTTGAACCGGTCCAGTGTCTGCTCACCGCCGCTGCAGTGGCCCATGCCCGGCACGAGGAACAGCCGGCTCCAGTCCTGCAGTGGCGCCGGCGCATTGTCGGCGGCGAGGCGCTCGTAATACTGGACGGTGTCCTGGGCAGAGAACCAGGGATCGCTCACGCCATGGAAGAACAGCAGCTTGCCGCCGCGGCCCTGGAAGCTGCTGAGGTTGGTCCATCCATTCGCATCACCCACCCAGGCGCGCGCGTCGCTGGCACGTGCGGCTGCTGCATCGATGTCGAGCGGGCCATCGGTGGCACCCTCGGGGATGGGCGTGCCCACCAGCACGCCGGCCAGCCCGCGCGTGGTGATGATGCCGGTGTCGTAGAAATAGCCAGGGTAGATCTGGCGGCCGTCTGAAGCCTTCTTCTCGCCCATCACCACCTTCACGGCGTTCACCTGCGCCTGCGTGAGGCAGCTGGCGGTTTTCGCGCCGGTGCAGGCCAGTCCCTGTGGATCGAAGCGGCAGTTGCGTGTGGCGAACACCAGCCCATCCTGCGTGCCGTCGAGCGCATCGCAGGTGGCCAGGAAGCGGTCGACCACCAGCTTGCGGTCGGCTTCACTGAGAGCCTGGCTGGTTTGCGGACGACCCTCCGCATCGCGTGGTGCAACGGCGTTGAGCGCCTCGGTGGCAATGCGCAGACCCAGGTTCGAATAGCCGGTGCGCATGGCAGGTGCGCCGGCCACGATGCCATTGAAATGCCGCGGCAGGCGCTGCGAGGCGATCATGGCTTCGCGTCCACCGGTGGAGCAGCCCACGAAGTAGGAGTATTGCGCCGCCCTGCCGTAGTGGGCGGAGACGATCTGCTTGCCCACCATGGTGACCTTGTCGATGGCCTGGTAGAGGAAGTTCAGCGCGGCTTCCTGGTCCTCGAAGAAGCTGGCGTCGAAGTTGCTGCCCTGGTGGCCGGAGTCGGTGCTCACCACGGCGTAACCCTGTGCCAGCGCGGGAACGTCGCCTGCGTACTGCGCGCCTGTGGGCGGGTTCACGGCACCGTTGAGCCCGCCCCCGCCCTGGAAGAGGAAACGGCCGTTCCAGCTTTTGGGCATGGCGACGGCAAACCCGATGGCATAGGGCTTGTTGTTGCGCCCGATGCGCTTGTCGATGCTGCCGTTGACGCGGCAGTGGGCGGGCAGCGCAGGACGCGGCGGGCCTGGCGGGCCACCGGCTGCCGGTGCGCCGCCGGCGCTGGCCGCAACCACTTCGGCCTTGTCGATCACCACGTCGAATCCGGCTGCCTTGAAGTTCTTCAGGGCGGCGCAGGCAGTCGGCGCGGCGCCCATGGCCGGCAGCGACAGTGCGCCAAGCAGCAATGCGCAACCAAGAATGGCAGGCCTGCGGAAGTGGTTCATGGGAGTCTCCGTAAGCGGGTCAGGAAATTCGTTCCAGCCAGGCGCACAGCAGCTCGATCCACTGCGCCGAGGGCGTGCCGGGCCGGCCAATGCCGAAGGCGTGGCCGCCTTCCTGCAGCAAATGGGCCTCGACCGGCCGCCTGGCTGCGCGCATCGCATCCAGCATGCGCAGCGAGTTCTCCACCGGTACTGCCATGTCGTCCAGTGCGTGCACCAGGAACAGGGGCGGCGTGGCGGCATCGACATGGCGTTCGGCCGAGCGGCGATTGATGGCGGCGCGGCCGGCGCGCTCACCCAGCAGCAGGTCGCGCGAAAGCTGGTGCGTCCACGGCTGCTGGAGCGTGATCACCGGATAGATCAGCCCCGCTGCGACGGGGCGTGCCGGCAGGGCATCCAGGTCATCCACGCCGGTGTAGCAGTGCTCCGCATGCCGCGTGGCCAATGTGGCAGCGAGGTGACCGCCGGCAGAGAACCCCAGCGCCGCGATGCGTTCAGCATCAATGCCGAAGTCGCTGGCGCGCGAGCGGATGAGCCGCATGGCGCGCTGGGCATCCTGCAGGGGTACATCCGCGCGCGCCGCCCAGCCTTCGCCGGGCAGACGGTAGGTGAGTACGAAGACGGTGTAGCCGCGCGCAGTGAGGCGCGGCGCAAGATCGGCCCCTTCGTTGACCACGGACACGAACCAGTACGCGCCACCCGGCATGGCCAGCACCGAGCGGCCATTGGGGCGTTGCGGCCGGAACACGGCCAGTTCCGGAGTGGCCACGGCCCGCGGGTGGGATTCCGGCCAGCCTTGCGGTGGCGTGGCAGGCCGGAAGGAGGATTCACCGGGCGGCGGGCCGGGCCACAGCGGCATGCGGGGAGCACTGCGCCAGTGCTCAGGCACGGGCAGCGCGGGTGGCGGCGCGGGCTCTGGCGCCGCGGCTGCCACGGCCGCAGGCAAGGCACTGGCCAGCATGAGGCCACTGCCGATTCCCAGTGCGTCCCGGCGCGTGAAGTTGGGCGGCACGGCGGTCATGCGGCGCCTGCTCAGCCCGAGCGCGACCGCGACGTGCGGGGCACCGGACCTGTTGCGGGGCGCCGCCCGCGTATCGAGGGCAGGGCGCGATGCTGCTCGCGCAGGCTGGAGGCGCGCACCACCAGCTCGGTGGGGATCACCACCGTCGTGGCCGGCTCGTGGCGGATGGCGCGCAGCAGGTTTTCCACCAGCAGGCGCGCACCGGCATGGCAGTTCTGGCGGATGGTGGTCAGCGGCGGCGTGGTGAAGGCGGAAAAGGGAATGTCGTCGAAGCCCGCGATAGCCACATCTGCCGGTACCTTCAGTTCCCGCTCGGCCAGGGCCCGCATGGCGCTGATGGCAAATACGTCGGAACAGGCCACCACGCCGTCGAATTCCACCCCCGCGCCGGCCAGCGAAGCGATCGCGTGGTATGCCGCGTCGCTGCCGAAGCGCACGGGAACCTCCAGCGCTGCAATGCGCCCGATGCCGGCGCCTTCCAGCGCGCGCAGGTAGCCTTTCAGTCGCGCGCCCACTTCCGGTGCAGCCGGATCGCCGAGGAACACGATGCGCCGGCAGCCCTGCGCAATCAGGTGCGCGGTGGCGGCATGCCCGCCGGCCTCGTTGTCCGAGCCGACGGTGATGTATTGCTGGTCCGGCAGGCGCGCGCCCCAGACCACCAGCGGAAACCCGGAAGCCGCGACCCGGTTCAGGGATGCATGGTGCAGGCTCTGGCCGATCACGATCACGCCATCGGCACGCCGGCCGCGCGCGAGATCCCCGATCCACCGCGCCGGATCCTCGGTGACGCGCGTAAGCAGCATGTTGTAGCCGCTGGCGGAAAGCTCATCGGCCACCGCACCGAGAATCTCGAGGAAGAAGGGATCGGAAAAACTCTGCCGCGCCGCATGCGCCAGCGGGATCACCACGCCGATGGTGCGCGTCTGGCCGGTGCGCAGGCTGCTGCCGGCCGCATCGACGCGATAGTCCAGCTGCCTGGCCACATCCCGGACCAGCTGCCGGGTCTTTTCCGAGATCAGAGGGCTGCCGGAGAGCGCGCGCGACACGGTGGAGAGGGAAACCCCCGCGCGTCGCGCGACCTCGGCCATCCTGCTGTGGACGCGTCGCTTGCCTCGCATGATGGCCAACTATAGCAGCGCGCCGCCGGCGTCCTGGTCGAGGACGTTCAGCAGGGCAAACGGTGGCAGCGGGTGAGGGCCGCCCAGCCTGAGCTCGTGCGCGGCAGAGCGCAGGTCGACGCGCAGCCGGGCGTGGAAGTCGCCGTTGCGCCAGCTGAGGTCCAGCACCTGGTCATCCCCCGGCAGCAGCTCGAAACTGCCCTGGAAGGCCGGATGTGTGTTGCGCAGGCGGATGAGCGCGAAGAGGTCGGCCACCACAGGACGAGCCTGCGCGGCGTTGATCTCCCCGCGCGTGTAATGGTGGCGGTTGATGTCGCGACCCACGCCGGTGCGGGCCAGCAGAGTCATGTCGTTGTGCCCGGCAAGCAGGCCCGTGTAGTAGACCTGCGGGATTCCCGGCAGGAAGAACTGGATGGCACGGCAGAGCAGGTAGCGCACGTCGTCGCGGGCCAGGGCGTCGTAGAAGGTGCAGTTGACCTGGTACAGGTCGAGGTTCGAGGCCGCGGCCCCGGTGGCACGCAGGCTCTCGCCACAACTGTTGGTGTGGATCTGCCGCACCAGCAGCTCGATGCCCTCGTCCGGTACCAGCCCCGGCAGGCCGGTGGGGTCATGGCTGTCGGCGCCAATGTCGATCACGCCGATGCCGTCGTGCGTGTCCAGCACCGTGAGCGCATTCGCCGGCCGGATCGCAATCCATTGCTTCAGGTAACGGGCCGTACCGGTGAAGAAGGCATGCAGCACCAGCGGCGGCAGCGCGAAGTCGTAGACCCAGTCCACCTGGCTGGCAATGCGCAGCTGCAGCTGGTGGTGTGAATGGATCTCCACCAGCACCTCCAGGCCGAGCGAGCTGGCGCGTGCCGCGAACTCGCGGATGAAGGCAAAGGTCTCTTCCATCATGAAGCAGCTGGTGCCGGCCCGTTTCACCGCATAGCCCACTGCATCCAGCCGGATCAGCTTCACGCCACTGGCGGCGAAGATGCGCAGGATTTCATCGAGATAGCGCCTGCCTTCCGGATGCGCCACGTCGATGTCGATCTGTTCGGATGTGAAGGTGGTCCACAGGATGCGGCGCGTGCCATCGGCCAGCGTCATCGGCGTGAAGGGCAGGCCCGGGCGCGGGCGGTAGATGGCCAGCAGGTCCTGCTCGGAAGCGCCACCGCGGAATACGCTGTCCAGCGTGAGGAAGAGGCCGTCGTAGCGGCTGTTCGCGCCCTGCGCGGAGTAGTCGAGGAACTGCGGCGAGCGGCTGGAGATGTGGTTGACGATGACGTCGGCCATCACGTCCACGTCGCGGGACAGGGCACGCACCTCATCCCAGTCACCCAGACGTTCATCCACCTTCGTGTGGTCGATGGGATCAAAGCCCGCGTCCGAGCCGTCGATGGGGTGGAAGAAGGGCAGGATGTGCACGCCGCCGAAGAGGCCCGCGAAGGGTCCGGCCAGCAACTGCCGCAGCCCGCGCAAGGTGCCGCCGAGCCGGTCGGCGTAGCAGATAAGCTGGACCTGGTTGCGCATCAGGCCGTGTGCGCGGCGTCATCCGCGCCCTTGAGGCGCGACTGGGCGGGATCGCGCAGCCAGTTGAGCACCAGCCCGGCGAACAGCAGCAGCGCAAACACCGTTGCCAGCACGAAGCCGGCGCGGGGCGTCTGCCAGGCATCGCTCACCGCGCCCATGGCCAGCGGGCCCGCGGCCGCCGCCAGCGCCGTGAAGAACAGGATCACGCCCGCGGCGGCACCGTGCTGGTGGCGCGGGAAGCAGCTGATGGCCTTGGAATTGAGCGTGGGATAGATGATGGACATGAACAGGCCGGTCAGTGGCAGCAGCCACACGCCCAGGGCAAGGCCGCCGGCCAGCGCGCCGCCAAAGCACAGGAAGATCAGCAGGCTCATCACCACCAGCGCCACGCTCCAGCGCACGCGGTCGAGCATCCAGGCGCCCAGGAACCGGCCGGCTGCGCGCAGCACGAAGAACAGGGTCAGCGCCCACGCCTGCAGCCAGCCATGCGCGCCCTGGTAACCCTCCAGATAGGTGGGCATCCAGACGTAGATGGCTACTTCCACCGCCACATAGAGCGCTACCAGCAGCGCGAAGCCCAGGGCCAGCGGATCCTTCATCACCACCAGCATCTGCGCAAGGCTGGCCCGTTCGATCCGCGTCCGCGGGGCGGGATTGGGCACGCGCGCGGCCATCACCACCAGTCCCAGGCAGATGGCCGCGGCTACCGCATACAACCATTTCCAGGAGACGCCGCCGGTGATCAGCGAGGCCACCACTGCGGGGCCGACGATGGCGCCCACCGCGAACCAGCCTTCCACGGTGTTCATGAACCGCGTATGTGCCTGGGAGGAGGGCGTGATGTCGCCGATGAGGGCCAGTGCTGCTGTCTTGAACACGCTGATGCCCAGGCCCGAGATCGCCAGCAGCGCCACCAGCACGGGGAACTGGCCGCTGAAGGCCACCAGCAGCGAGCTGGCGCCATAGAGGCAAAGGCCGAGGATGATGGTGCGCTGGCGGCCGATGCGGTCGGCGAGGAATCCCAGCAGCAGCGCGCCCACCGCAATGCCCAGCATGGTGGCGTACTGGAAGGCGCCGGCGGCGGTCATGCTGAGGCCGTATTCCTCGATCACCCGCGGGATGACGCTGCCGACAGCGTCGGTAGTCATCGCGAAGGTGAAGAACATCAGGCAGGTGAGCAGGCGCGCCAGGCGTACGCCCTGCGCGTTGTCGAGATTGCTGGTCACGGCGAGAAATCCCCCTCGGTTCCGGCGGCACTGTACTGAAATGCACAATCGTTTGCACAGGCAGCATTGATGGCCGATTCAGGTTCGTTGCAGGCAATATCTCCGGTACCAGGGAAGGCATTGCTTGCAAACGTTTGCATCACGGGACTATCTTCTACCGGAAAGCCACAACAATCCAGTGTCGGAGGGGTCATGACCAGAGCAATGCGATGGCGTGCATGTGGGCTGTTCGTGATGGCGCTCGGCGCCGCGGCAACCTCGAATCCCGCAGTGGCAGCTGAAGAAGAAGAGCTGGAGGAGGTCATTGTCACTGCGCAGCGGCGCACCGAGAGCGCGCAGTCGGTGGCCATCGCCGTCACGGCGCTGGGCGGCGATGAGCTGAATGACAAGGCCGTCTCGCGCCTGGATGACCTGCAGTTCGCTGCGCCGGCACTCACCATCACCGATGCCGGCCTGACGCGCTCCGTGAACATCCGCGGCATCGGCCTAGCCAGCGGCTCACCGGCGGTCACGGCTGGCGTGGCCACGTATGTGGACGGACTGTTCCAGCCGCCCATTGCAACAAGCGCGGGCTACTACGACATCGGCGGCATCGAGGTGTTGCGCGGTCCGCAGGGCACCTTCGTCGGCTCCAGCTCCACCGGCGGCGCCATCTTCATCAACACGCGCAACCCGCAGCTCGGGCGCCGGGAGGGCCGCATCGAGTTCATGGCCGGCAGCCAGGACAGCCTCGGCCTGCAGGCGGCCGGCAACCTCGCGCTGGGCGATACGCTGGCCGTGCGCGTGGCCGGCAACTACCGCTCGCGCGACAGCTTCTACCGCGACCTGGGTCCGGCAGGCAGCCGCGCAGGGGAGCTGGAGGAAATGTCCGGCCGGGTGGGGCTGCTGTGGCAGCCCACCGAGGCCTTCTCTCTGCTGGCGAAGTTCGAATCCACACGACGCGACACAGGCGGCTACGCCTACCGCCCCATTCCGACCACCCAGTACGCGGCGCTGCGCAGTGATGATCCCTTCGATCTCACCTACGATGACGACACGCAGAATGACGAGCGTCCCAGGCAGACTTCGGTGGAGCTGCGCTACAAGTTCGGCAACGGCATCACCCTGCGCTCGCTGAGCGGCTACCAGAACAAGCGCATATTCAACCTGTACGACTCGGACGGCACGGTGCAACAGGATCCGCCCGATCCACTGCTGCCGCGCGGCACCCAGGACCAGTACGTGCGCGAGCGCCTCTGGACGCAGGAATTCAACCTGATCTCGCCCACCGGCGGGACCTTCGACTGGGTCGCCGGCCTCTATTACCAGCGCAACCGCATCGACGTGGTGATCGACCAGCTCTCGGATGGATTCCCCACCGACATCGACATCCACAACCGCAAGATCGGCAAGGGAGTCTTCGCGCAGGTCGGCTACTTGCTGAATCCGGCGCTGAAATTGAACGTCGGTGCCCGCTACTCCAGCTTCGACGTGACGCAGGAAGGCGCGGTGGTGATCGGCGCCGGCATCCCTGTACCGCCCTTCAATGGCACGGGATTGCAGGTGGCAGACCTGGAAGGCGCCCACGATGATGGACGCGTCACCGGCAAGGTGGGCCTGGAGTGGACGCCAGACGACGGCAACCTGTTCTATGGATTCGTCGCGCGTGGCTACAAGCCCGGTGGCTTCAACTCGGCCACCAGCGAGTTTGATCCGGAGACGGTGATCGATTACGAGATCGGCTGGAAATCCACACTGCTGGACGGGCGCGTGCGCACGCAGGTGGGTGCCTTCTGGAACGACTACCAGGACTTCCAGCTGGATGCGCTGAACCCGGAGTCAGGGCAGGTGCAGACCACGAACATCGCCAATGCCAGGGTGTTCGGCGTCGAGGCGCAGATGCAGGCCAGGATCGCGCGCTGGGGCCTGGATGCGGGCGTGGCATTTGTGGATTCCGAACTCAGCCGGGTGGAGTTCATCAACCAGCGCGCATTGCCGCCGGGCACGAACCTGCCGCAGTGCGCACCCGGCGCGCCACCGGAGGTGCCGCCCACCTGCTTCGACTATGCGCCCTACGTGACCAGCGCTACGGGTAGGCGTCTGCTGTACTCCCCGAAGCTCACCTTCAACGCCGGCGTGGAATATTTCATCGCTCTCGGCGCTTCCACACTGCGCCCGCGGCTGAACTACGCCTACATCGGCAGCCAGTACACCAACCTGCTTTATTCGCCGGTGACCGACCGGCTGGCCTCGCGCGGCATCCTCTCGGCCCAGCTCACCTGGGAGCGTGATGACTGGCGGGTGGAAGCCTTTGGCACCAACCTCGCGGACAAGACCTACGTGGGCGGCCAGTTCGGCAACAATGAGTTCTATGGCGCGCCACGCGAGTATGGTGTGCGCGTGTCGAAGCAGTTCTGAGCTGGAGGCGGGGTGGCGTCAGGCAGGGGAGGGGTGCTGGTCGGCGCCATCGAGGGCGGGGGCACGAAGTTCATCTGCGCCGTGGGGCATGTCTCCGGAGCCGTGCTGGAGCGTGCCGTCATACCCACCACAGATGCAGACACCACGCTCGGTGAGTGCCTGCGCTACTTCGAGGCCGCCGCGGTCCGGCATGGACCGGTGCGGGCCCTGGGCATCGCCTGCTTCGGGCCGCTGCAGCTGCGCAAGGATGCCGGCGATTTCGGCAGCCTGCTGGCCACGCCCAAGGCGGGATGGTCGGGCATCGATGTGCTGGGTCCATTCCGCGAGCGCCTGCAGGTTCCGGTCGCGCTCGACACCGACGTCGGCGCTGCGGCGCGCGGCGAACTGGTCCTGGGCGCGGGACAGGGGTTCGCTTCGCTTGCCTACGTGACGGTGGGCACCGGGATCGGTGGCGCGGTGGCACCATCCGTGGCCGGTGCGCAAGCCCTGCATGCGGAGATGGGACACCTGCCAGTGCGTCGCGATGCACGTGACGGGGATTTCGCCGGCACTTGCCCCTTCCACGGCGATTGCCTGGAGGGGTTGGCCAGCGGGCCGGCCATCCTGGCGCGCTGGGGCAGGCCGCTATCTGCCTTGCCTCCCGCCCACATCGGGCGCGCGATGATTGGCGGCTACGTCGGGCAGTTGGCCGCGGCCATCGCGCTGCTGCATTCGCCCGAAGTGCTGGTGGTGGGTGGTGGCGTTGTTTCCGATGCAGCGCTGCTGCCGCAGATCCGCGGCTCCACGCTGGCATGGCTGGGTGGCTACCTGCCGCACCTGCGTGATGCAGCGGCGATGCATGCGTTCATCCGTGCGCCGGGTCTGGATGGTGACTCGGCCATTTCCGGCGCACTGCTGATGGCTGCCGATGCGCTTGACTCAAGGAGGGTTCCGTCGTGAATCAGTTGCACCTGCGCTGGATAGCCAGTGCATTCGTCGGGGCGCTGCTGCTGGCGCCGGCTGGGGCTGGCGCCGCGCAACCGCCGGTGGGCATGGTGGAAGAGCCCTGTCCGCCCGCATTGCCCATGCCACCTGCGGCACGGAAGGTGCTTGTCGATCTCTTCATGCAGCCTCGCACCCTGGGTCCGGGGGATTTCGAATCGCTGATGAAGAACGAAACCTTCGCCGCTTACGACCAGGAGTTGCGCCGCCGTGGCAGCAGCGACTGGGCCGGCCTGTGCCGCTATCGCGCGGCCAACACGGCGCTGCCGCCGGGATCCGCCCGCGTGGTGTTCATCGGGGATTCGATCACTGAGAACTGGCTGCTGGCGGACCCGGAATATTTCTCCGGCGGCATCGTGAACCGCGGCATCGGCGCCCAGACCTCTGCGCAGATGCTGCTGAGGTTTCGCGCCGATGTGGTGGCGCTGCGGCCGGCCGTGGTGCATATCCTGGCGGGAACGAATGACGTGGCCGGCAACAATGGTCCCGTCCGCCCCCGTGATTTCCAGAACAACATCGAATCCATGGTGGAGATTGCCGCGGCCAATGGCATCCGGGTGATCCTTGGCAGCATTCCGCCGGCTGCGTCTTTCAGCTGGCAGCCCTCGATGCGGCCCGCACCTCTCATTGACCGGCTGAACGGATGGCTGCGCCAGTATGCGGCGGACAAGGGGCTGGGATACGTGGACTACCACCCGGCACTGCGCGGCAGCGCGGGCGAACTGAAGTCAGCGCTGGGGAACGACGGCGTGCATCCGAACCGTGATGGCTATGCGCAGATGCGGCGCCTGGCGGAGGCCGCTATTGCCGCGGAGATGCGACGGGCGACCACGCGGTGAACTGGCGCGCCGGCGATGCCGGCGCGCCCTGCGGTGCGGCTCAGCGCCGCGCCGGCTTCACATGCTTCGGGAAGAATGCGAATACATCCGGCATGGCACCCATGATGATGGTGCCGTGGTCCAGCCCCGGCTTCTCGATGTATTCATGCGCCACCTTCAGGCCTTTCAGCTGCTCGCTGAAGGCGCGCGAGCTGGTGATCAGTGAATCCTTGTCGCCCACGGCCAGCAGCAGCGGAACCTTGGTGATCTTCGATGCCGGGGTGACCTCCACGTTGAATAGCGCGGGGGCCAGCAGCGCCACGCCCGCCCAGATATCGGCGTATTTCTCGGCCAGGTGACGCGCACCACCGCCACCCTGCGAGTGGCCCATCAGGTAGATGCGCCGGTCATCGATGTTGAACTCCTTGCGCACCAGCTCGAGCACGTTCATCACGTCCTTCTCGCTGTATTCGGTGACCTTGGCCGGATCGGTTTCCTTCGTACCGCCGACCAGTGGCGGCTGCGGGCGGGCAGCGCCCGGTACGCCGGCACCTGGAGCGCCGGCACCCCGAGCGCCGGCCGGGGGGGCGGCGCCAGGTGCACCCGGCGCTCCAGGTGCGGCAGCGGGACGCGGTCCGGCCTGGACGCCGAAGCCCGCGCGGTTGTTGTAGCCGATGGCTCCCACGAGGATGTAACCACCGGCTTCTGCGAGATCCACTGCGCTGCCGCGCACGAAGGTCAGTGTCGTGCCGGTGAAGCCACGCAGCGCAATCACCAGCGGCGCCTTCTCGCCCTTCTTCACCTTCGAGGACACGTACACGGAGTAGGGGAGTTCCTCTCCGGTCTCCTTGAACACGTATTTGCGGATCTCCACGCCCTTCTCGGGCGTGACTTCGGATCCGCCGCGGATGCCAGGTGGCAGCACCTGCTGGGGTGGGCCGCCCTGCGGCGGGCCAGGTGGTGTGGCCTGCGCCAGCGTGGTGGATGGCATGCAAAAGGTTGCAAGCAGCGCAAGCGCAGCCAGGGGGCGGGTTACAGGTTTCATCGTGAAGCTCCTGTCGTCGGGGAGCCGGCGGTGCCGGCATTGAGGGGCGGAATCATCTTCTGGCGTGCCATGAAGCGCAGCGCCTGCACCGGCCAGTCCTTCACGGTCTGGTCGTCCATGGCTGCGCCGAGGCCGAAGCCATGCGGTCCGTTGTCGAGGATGTGCATTTCGGCCGGCACGCCGGCGGCAACGCAGGCCTCGTAGAACAGCAGCGAATTCTTCACCGGCACCAGCCGGTCGTTGGTGCCGTGCACGAGGAAGGTGGGCGGCGTGCTCTTCGTGACGTGCTTCTGAGGTGACAGTGCGGCGAACAGTGCCGGATCATCCTGCGTGAGGTTGGTGCGCGAGCCACGGTGCGTGACTGCATCGTCGGTGAGGTCGATGACCGGATAGAGCAGCAGCGCGAAGGCCGGGCGCGCGCTCAGTGCATCGATGGCGTCCGGTGCATAAGGCGCCGGCGGCAGCAGCTTGTTCTCATGCTGCGTGGCGAGCAGGGCGGCGAGATGGCCGCCTGCAGATCCGCCCAGGACGCCCACGCGTTCCGGATCGACGCCGAACTCCCGTGCGCGCGACTTGATCAGCCGCAGCGCGCGCTGCGCATCCAGCAGCGTGGTGGGATAGTGATAGCGCGGGCCTTTGCGATAGCGCAGCACGAAGGCCGCAACGTTGTTGTCGCGGAAGAAGCGCGCCGGAATCGGGCCCTCGCCGGGGAGAGTGAGGATCTGGTAGCCGCCGCCCGGCAGCACCAGCACGCCTGCACCGGTGGCCTGGCCCGCAGGCGGAAGATAGATGTCGAGCGTGGGTTCGGTGGGATCCAGCTCGGTCTCGTTGCCGGCAATCACACCGGGCGTGCGCTCATAGAGCTTGATGCGCGGCACGTCATCACGGATGGGTCCGGCACCGAGGCCGAAGCCTCCGGGAGGGGGACCTCCCTGGCGGGCGGGCGGCTCCGCCACTTGTGCGGCGCCAGCACAGCCCAGCAGGAAAACGGCAACCAACACCCTCGCAAAGGATTCCATTTGCCCCCCGATGCAGGCGTTTGCCGCCTGCTGTGCGCGGACTCTAGCAGGTTTACGCAAACGGTTGCACTGGCGGCCGCGGCGGGTATGCTGGGGCAAACAAAGGGGGGCATATGAGGATCCAAGCGGCAGTTCGATGGCTGGCGCTGGCCTTGCTGGGCATGACGGGCCCTGCCGGGGCAGCACAGCCCTGCGGACTCAATTGCGAGGGCAACTGGGTGGCGGCATGGGGCACTGCGCAGCAGCTGGCGCAGCCCGTGCGCGCCATTCCGGCGGCGGTCACACCACCGGCAAAGGTGGCCCGCCAGACCGTGCGGATGATCGCGCGACCCACGGTGTCGGGTTCCGCGCTGCGCGTGGCGCTGTCCAACTCTTTCGGCTTCGGCGCCGTGCGCATCGACGCGGCGCATGTGGCGCGCCATGCTGGCGGCGGTGCCATTGACGCCGGCAGCGGGCAGAGCCTGACCTTCGGCGGGCGCCCGTGGGTGGTGCTGCCGCCCGGTGCGCAGCTATACAGCGATCCGCTTCCCTTCGAGGTGGCCGCGCAGGCTGATCTGGCCATATCGCTTTATCTCGAGGCCGACAGTGGGCCGACCACCGCGCATCCCATCGGCTTGCGCACGGCCTGGCTTGCTCCCGGCAACCAGGTATCGGCCACGCGGCTGAATGATGCCGCCACCTTCAGCTCCTACCTGTGGCTTGCCGGCATCGACGTGCGCGCGGCAGACAACGCAGCGACCATCGTCGCCTTCGGCGATTCCATCACCGACGGGTTCTCCACTACGCCAGATGCGGACCTCCCCTGGCCCTCGATCCTTGCGCGACGCCTGGCAGCGCAACGGAACCAGCCGCCGCGTGCCGTGATCAACATGGGCATCTCAGGCAATCGCGTGCTGCGCGAGGACGCCGGCTCCAGTGCACTGGCCCGCTTCGACCGCGACGTGCTGTCGCGTCCCGGCACGCGCTGGGTGCTGCTGCTGGAAGGCATCAACGACATCGGCTTCCTGGCCTTCGCGGGCAACAATCCCGCCGAGCAGCTCACGGTCGAGGACATCATCACCGGCTACCGGATGCTGATCGGGCGCGCACGGCTGCACGGCCTCAGGATCATTGGCGGGACGCTGACACCTTTCGAAGGCGTGCCCACCTACAGCGAGGCCGCAGAGCGCATGCGCCAGCAGGTGAATGCGTGGATCCGCACCAGCGGTGCCTTTGATGCCGTGGTGGACTTCGACGCGGTCACGCGGGATCCGGCGGCGCCCACGAAGCTGCGCGCCGAGTACGACTCGGGCGACCATATCCATCCCAATGATGCCGGCAACAAGGCCATGGCCGATGCCATCGACCTGAAACTGTTTCGCTGAAGGAGCCAGTCATGAAACCTCTTCTCGCGGTGGCGATCTCGGTTCTCTGCATTGCACCTGCCGCGTACGCAGCGCAGCCGCAGGGCGGGGCGGGGGCACAGCAGGCACCGGCCACATTGCGCGCCGGCGCGGCACGCGTCGATTTCACACCCGCGCAGCTGCCGGCCAGCATCCTGGGCGTGCTGGACCCTATCTACGTGCGCGCCATGGTGATGGACAATGGCAGCACGCGCGCCGCACTGGTATCGGTGGACGCCGGTTCCGTATCCACCGACCTCTTCAACAAGGTCAGTGCCCGCGCTGCGGAGGAGCTGAAGATCCCGGCCGCGCAGCTGCTGATCTCGGCCACGCACACGCACAGCGTACCCTTCCAGGCCAGCCAGGGCCTGGATGAGAAGGTCATGCAGGCATTGCGCGAGGCGGCGGCGCGGATGCAGCCGGCACGCGTGGCCTGGGGCACGGGCCAATCGTGGATCAACGTGAACCGCGACCGCGTGGATCCGGTGACCAACCGCTGGTGGGAAGGCCCGAACTACGAAGGCACCTCCGACAAGACCGTGGCCGTGGTGCGGTTCGAGAGTCTCTCGGGCCAGCCCATTGCGGTCTATTACAACTATGGCGTGCATGCGGTGCTCACCGGCACGCTGGACAAGATCAGCGGCGACATTCCCGGTGCCACGTCGCGCTACGTGGAGAGTTCGCTGGGTGGCAATGCAGTGGCGCTGTGGTCCAGCGGCCCCGCCGGCGACCAGAATCCGGTCTTCTTCAACCAGACCTATGAGTTGCGCGAGATCCGCATCGCCGACTATGCGAAGCGCGGCGAGGACATCAGCAACTCCATGCCGCCGGGCGGGCAGGGGCTGGACCGCAACAACCCGCGCGTGCAGGTGCTGCTGAAGCAGCAGGAGCAGATGACGGAGACCATGGGGCAGATGCTGGGAGAGGAAATCCTGCACGTGATGCGCGAGTCGCTGGAGAAGCCGCCGGTGGACTTCACTCTCCGCGGCGCACACTCACAGCTCACCTGTCCGGCACGGCGTCGCACCGACACCGGGCGTGCGGGCTACCCGGGCACCTACGTGGATGCCGGTGAGGTGTCGATCCGCCTGGGTGCGCTGCGCATCGGCGACATCTACATCGGCACGGTGGACGGTGAGGTGTACAGCGGCATCGGACTGCGCCTGAAACGCGAGTCCCCCTTCAAGCACACCATGCTGTCCACGCTGACCAATGGCTCGGCCCCTACCGGCTACATCCCCAGCGAGGATGCCTGGGGGCGCAATGTGTTCACCGTGCTCAGCTCCCGGCTGAAGCCCGGCTGCGCCGAGGCTGGTATCGTTGACGGCATCGTTGACCTGATGCGGGGGCTTTGACGTGAAGACGACCAGGCGGAAGCTGAAATGGACGGCGGTGCTGGGCGCCTGCGCACTGGCGCTGGGAGTGGGTCAGGTGCAGGCCCAGGTGCAGACCCAGGTGCCCGAAGTGGTGGCCGGCGCCGCCAAGGCCCGCATGGAAACCATCAAGGTGAAGTCGCGCGAGATCGCCGGCAACCTGCTGGGCACGCCAGCCGAGCGCGACGTGATCGTCATCCTGCCGCCCAGCTACGACAAGCAGCGCAGCCGCCGCTACCCGGTGGTCTATGCCCTGCACGGTTATTCCATCGGCCCGGACCAGTGGGTGAAGGAAATCCACCTGCCGCAGACCGCCGAAGGCGCATTTGCCAGGGGCACGCCGGAAATGATCATCGTGCTCCCCAGCAGCAAGAACGAACACAACGGCGCGTTCTATTCCAACTCGATCACGACGGGCAATTTCGAGAACTTCATAGCCGATGAGCTGATCGAGCACATCGACCGCAACTACCGCACGCTGGCACGCCCGGAAAGCCGCGGACTGGTGGGGCATTCCATGGGTGGGTACGGCGCCTCGCGCATCGGCGTGCGTCGGGCGGAGCGCTATGGCGCGCTGTACCTGATGGCGCCCTGCTGCCAGTCGCCGCAGACGCGCAGCCTCACGGTCGAGCAGGTCGCGCAGCTGGAGGCGCTGCCGTCGGTGCAGGCTGCCGCCAGCCTGCCGTTCGGCCTGCGCGGCACGCTGGCGCTGGCCTCGGCGTGGTCGCCGAACCCGAACAAGCCGCCGCTGTTCATCGACCTGCCGGTGGATTCAGCGGGCAAGGAGCGCCCGGAAATCCTCGCCAAGTGGACGGCCAACGCCACGCTGGCCTTCCTCGACCAGTACATCACCAAGGTGCGCGGCTACAAGGCCATTGCGATGGACGTGGGCGACAAGGATTCGCTGGTCACGGATACACGCCGGTTGCACGAGGCGCTCAAGGCGCAGGGCATTCCGAGCACCTTCGAGGTATATCCGGGTGACCACACCAGCCACGTGGCCTTCCGTTTCCAGGACCACGTGCTGCCTTTTTTCGGTCGCAACTTGTCGTTCAGGCAGGGCAAGTAGCGCCCGGCACCTGCCGCGCAGTTCCCGCGGCAGGATCAGTCCAGGCGCTTCTTTTCGATCGTCCAGGCCTTGTCGCGGCACAGGCCGCAGTCCTTGCCCGTGAAGTTGCGCGCCGCGCGCGCATCGCCGCGCAGCTGCCAGTCGAGCCACGCCACCACCGTGGTGGCGGCCTTGCCGCCATTGGGCTGCCAGTACGTGCCGCCATGACCCACGCCCAGCAGGTTGGCCAGCACCACGGGCACGTGGTTGATGCGGCTGAAATCATCCTTCGCGTTTCCGAAGGCGGTATCGGTCTCGCCGCCAATCACGTACAGCACCGGGCCGTGCAGCGACTGCAGGGCTGATTTGCGCACATCCATCTCGGGAATCGAGGAACTGGAGCCGTCCGCGAACAGGCCGCTGTTCATCATCACCAGGGTCTTCACCCGCGGGTCGGCGGCCACACGCATGGCCTGCGCACCACCGCAGCTGAAGCCGGAGGCGGCGACGGCGCGCGTGTCGATGCGGCCGTAGTAGGGGCTCTTCGGATCGGCATTCTGCGCAATGGCCCAGTCGATGGCCTGCAGCATGTCCTTGTAGCTGGAGCGCACGTTCAGTTCCGGCGCCTGGGTGGCGGCCGGCGGCGGACGCGGACCGGTGGCACCGGGGCCATTGAGGATGCGGCCCGGCGCGATGGCGAGATAACCGTGCGAGGCCACTTCCAGCAGGTGCAGGCGCGAGCTGGCCCCGTCATCCACACAGGCACCGTTGCCGAACACATAGATGCCAAGTTTCGTGCTGCCCAGCGCCGCGAGGTTGGCCGGCCGGTACAGCACCTGAGGTACGGGCGTGCGGATCTCCTCCTTGATGGCCGGGAAGCGGCCAGTGCCCGGTGTGTCTGGCGTCGCGTTCTGGCGAACGCGCTGTTCCTCTTCCCGGGCCCGCTCGGCCTCGGTCATCGTGGTCTGGAAAGGCAGCTCCTGCGCGGCCCATGCCGTCATTGCCACCAGACCGATAGCCATCGCAATCATCGGACGAATTGCCTGACGCATGTGCCACCCCCGCCAAATAGTTGTGAGCGGGCATTATCCCCGGAGATTCGCTGCAGGTCGATGCGCCGCTTCAGATGCAGCGGGGCGGGGTTGCGCCCGCATTGCCAACGTAATTGACATTCACCGAGATCGTCAACTAGATTGACAATCATGCCGCAATCGACCGAGGATCTGCTCTGGGAAGTCCGCCGCCTGTTCCGTGAACTGGCGCGTGCGGCCGACACCGCGCTCGCCCCGCTGGGCGTCACTGCCGCGGAACGCGCCCTGCTGGAGTTTCTGGCCCGCGCCAGGGGCCGGACCAGCCTTTCCGAAATCGCCCGCAGGCGCGCCGTCAGCCGGCAGCACGTGCACCAGACACTGGCGCGCCTGGATCCGGCCTGGGTGGTGCGTTTCGAGGACCCCGCCGACGCCCGCTCCGTTTCGATCGCCCTCAGCGACGCGGGCCGTGCGCTGTGGAAGCGCATCCGCGCCGTGGACAACGAGCTGCTGCGATGCGTGGAGGGGCAGGTAGACGAGCGCCGCATCCAGGCTGCGACCATCACGCTGCGGCGCATCCGCGCGGCCGTTCAGCCGGCCGGCGGGGAGATTCCATGATCGAGGTGCCGCAGCACTACCGGCAGTCGTCCATCCTGCCGCCGCGCGCCCTTCTGCTGGCAATGCTCTGCCAGGCGCCGCTGCTGGCCGCGGCGTGGCCGCCACGCCCCGGCCTCGTCACCCTTGCGGCCGGCACCGTGTTGCTGGCGGCCGGCATGATCCTGAACGTACTTGCGGCGCGCTGCTTTCGGCGCCGCGCCGTGGAAATCTGTCCCTTCGGCGCAACGCCCGCGTTGATCGAGGAGGGTCCGTTCCGGTTCTCGCGCAATCCCATGTATCTCGGGCTGGTTGCCCTGAGCGCCGGCTTCACCCTGGTCAGCGGTGTCCTGGCGAACCTCTGGATCTCGGTCGCCTATTTCATCTGGCTGCATCATGCCTATGTGCTGCCCGAGGAGCGCTTCCTGCGCCGGCAGTTCGGTGCAACATACGAGCGGTACGCCCAACGCATTCCGCGGTGGTTGGCCCCCGCCAAATAGTTGTAAGCGGGCATCATCCTCGGACATATTCACCCCCGCCACTCGCGCGTGCAATTGCAGGGAGCATCGAGCATGACGACCAGATTGTGGAAGCCGGCACTTGTCGTACTCGCCCTGGCGGCGCTGGTAGCCACCGGGGTGGCCATGCAGCGGGGCAGGGTGGAGCCGTACCTGGATACGAGTCTGTCGCCCGCGCGCCGGGCTGCAGACCTGGTCGCGCGCATGACGCTGGAAGAGAAGGTGCTGCAGATGCAGAGCACCGCGCCCGCCATCGAGCGCCTGGGCGTGCCGGCGTACAACTGGTGGAACGAAGCCCTGCACGGCGTGGTGCAGGGGCGGGCCACGGTGTTCCCGCAGGCCATCGGCCTCGCCGCCACCTGGGATACGCCGTTGATGCGGCGCGTGGCCGACGTGATCTCCACCGAGGCGCGCGCCAAATACCACGATGCGCAGACGCGGCCGCCACCCACCGGCCCCGAAGCCCTGGCGACGCTGCCCGGGCGCACCGCCGGGCTCACCTACTGGTCGCCCAACATCAACATCTTCCGTGACCCCAGGTGGGGACGCGGCCAGGAAACCTACGGCGAAGATCCTTATCTCGCCGGCCGCATGGGCGTGGCCTTCGTGCGGGGCATGCAAGGTGATGATCCCCGCTACCTGAAGACCGTCGCCACGCCCAAGCACTACGCCGTGCACAGCGGACCGGAACCGCAGCGGCATGTGTTCGATGCCCGCGTGAGCGAATACGACCTGGCGAACACCTACCTCGCCGCATTCCGCGACACTGTGGTGGAGGCGAAGGCCGGCTCCATCATGTGCGTGTACAACGCCGTGGCCGGCGTGCCCGGCTGCGCCAGCAGCGACCTGCTGCAGAAGCGGCTGCGCGAGGAGTGGGGCTTCGAGGGCTACGTGGTGAGCGACTGCGGCGCAGTGAACGATATCCACGCCAACCACAAGAAGACGGAAACCCTGGGCGAAGCGGCTGTGGCTGCGGTGAAGGCCGGCACCGATCTCACCTGCGGCACCGAGTACACCACGCTGGTGGAAGAAGTGAAGGCGGGCCGCATCAGCGAGGCAGAGATTGATCGCGCGCTCACGCGGCTAATGGAGGCGCGCATGCGCCTCGGCATGTTCGATCCGCAGGAGCGTGTGCCTTTTGCCAGCATCCCCATCACCGCCAATGACTCCCCTGAACATCGCGAAGTGGCGCGCGAAGCCGCGCGCAAGGCCATCGTGCTGCTGAAGAACGATGGGGTGCTGCCGCTGTCGCCCACCACGCGCAGCATCGCTGTCGTCGGGCCGGCGGCCGATGATCCGGTGTCACTGCTCGGCAACTACAACGGCATCTCCTCGAAGCAGGTCACGCCGCTGGCCGGACTGCAGGCGGCATTCCCCGCTGCGCGGCTGGGCTATGCGCTGGGTGCCAACTACACCGCCAGCACACATGCGCTGGTGGCTGGCGCCTTCCTGTCGACGCCGGACGGTGGTCCGGGGCTGCTCGCCGAATACTTCGACAATCCGGACCTGTCGGGCGAGCCGAAGCTGCGTCGAATCGAGCCGCGCGGCTATTTCAGCTCCGACATGGAAGATCCGGCCGTGCGCGGCGCGGTGGGCCGCACGGCGTACTCCATCCGCTGGACGGGCAAGCTCACGCCACGCGCCAGCGGCGAGTTCGATCTCACGGTGCGGCTGGGGACCTGGAACCGCAGCGCCCGCGCCAGCCTGTTCCTCGATGGCAAGGAGCTGTCGATCGGCACCGGACCGGTGACGCAGCAAACCTCCACGCAGCCGGCGACTGGGCCTGGCCGGCCGCCGCGGGCGAAGGTGCAGCTGGAAGCCGGCCGCAGTTATGACCTGCGCATCGACTACCACCAGCCCGGGTCCGGTGGATCGATGCAGCTGGGGTGGATTCCACCGGAAGCCGCCGCGCTGGCGGAGGCCGAGGCGCTGATCCGCCAGTCCGACGTGGCGCTGGTCTTCGTGGGTCTCAACAGCGAGCTGGAGGGCGAGGAACTGCGCGGCGTGAACATCCCCGGATTCCTCGGCGGCGACCGCACCACGCTCGACCTGCCCGTCCAGCAGGAAAACCTTGTGAAGGCGGCCATCGCCACCGGCAAGCCGGTGGTCGTGGTGCTCTCCAGCGGCAGCGCCATCGCAGCCAATCATGCGGCCGCGCGGGCTGGCGCAGTGGTGGTGTCCTGGTATGGCGGCGAAGAGGCGGGCTCCGCGATTGCCGATGTGCTTTCTGGCGCCGCCAATCCCGCCGGCCGGTTGCCGGTGACCTTCTATCGCAGCGTGGACCAGTTGCCGCCCTTCACCGATTACGCCATGAAGGGCCGCACCTACCGCTACTTCACCGGCGAGCCGCTGTATCCCTTCGGTTACGGACTGAGCTACTCGAAGTTCGAATACACGGATCTCACGGCGCAACGCTCGGCCGATGGCGCCACCATCCGCGCCGCGGTGCGCAATGCATCTTCGCGAGATGGCGACGAGGTGGTGCAGCTGTATGTGGGCGGCGGGCCCGGAGAGGAGGCACCCATCCGCAACCTGCGCGGCTTCGAGCGCATCCATCTGCGGGCAGGGGAGACACGGGTGGTGGTGTTCAAGGTGCCGGCAACGGATCTGCCGCAGGCCGAAGTGGAAATCAGCGTCGGTGGCGGACAACCGGCGGCGGCGGTGCCACATGTGCGTGGCAGTCTCTGATCCCCGGGAATTGATAGCCCCGGGCCGTCATTCAGCCGCCACGTCCCGGTAGCCCCCCCGGGGACCCGTTACATTCCGGACCTTCATTCGTCATGAGGGCCGGGATGGACGGAGTCTTCATCATGGCGGGAGACAGGCTCAGGCAGTTCGACACACTGGTGGCGCCGCACCTGGAGCGGCTGTTCCGTGTGGCGCACCGGTTGACCGGCAACACCGCCGATGCACGCGACCTGGTGCAGGACACGTGCGTTGCTGCCTGCGAGCGGCTGGCCGAGCTGGCCGGCACCACCCACCCGGTACGGTGGTTGCTGCGCGTCCAGCACAACCGCTTCATCGATGGCGCACGGCGCCGCAAGCGGGCTCCGGTGTTCACACTGGATCTCTCTGCGCAGGCTGGCAGCATGCCCAGCAACGAACCCGGACCGGATGACCTGTTGCAGCAGGCGCAGGCGGAAATGGCCCTGGAGCGTGCCTTCCGGAAACTCGACGACACGCAGCGCACGCTGCTCTCGCTGCGCGCCGAGGGCTACGACCTCGCAGAAATCGAGGCCATCACAGGCATAGGCAAGGAGGTGCTGCGCGCGCGACTGCATCGTGCCCGCAACAGCCTGGCTCAGCGACTCGAGGAGCAGGGCCACGCGCCCGCGCGGCCGGTCCGGATCGGGAGTGGATCATGAACAGCCAGTACCTTGCCCAGCTGCTTGATGACGACGCCTTTGATGCGCTCGATGCGGGAAGCCGCACGGCGGCGCTGGCGCGACTGGCGGCATTGATGGATTGCCGCAATGAGTGGGAGCCGCACGCGCGCCTGGTCTCGCACCCTGTTCCGGCGATGCCGGCGGACCTGGTCGCCGACTGCCGCGCACTGGTTGCCTCTGGCCCCCAATCACGGCGCGGCCAGCGCCCGCACAGCAGGCTCATCCTGATTGGCGTGGTGGCTGTGGCGGCAGCTGCGGCGGCGCTGCTGGTGGCTTACCTGTGGCCAGTGGAAAGCGTGCCGCAGCAGGAAACACTCGCGGCGGCCCCGTCAACACCGGCCAACGACGGGCCGGTGCCTACGAGCAGAGGCGCGCCAGTCGCGCAGCCGGGCGCGGAGGCGGGCGAGGCGCCGCTGCCCGCCTTCCTCGTATTCGTGGCGCCCATACGCGAGCCGGAAGAGATCATTGCGTTGAGCAAGGGTGAGCCGCTGGGCTGGATAGGGGAACAGGTTGCCGAAATCGAACGCAATCCTGTCAGGAGGACCGCGTTCACCAGCTTCCGGACGGCGTTGATCGGCGAGCTGCAGCGGGTTCCCGGCATCCAGCTAGTGGAGTCGGAATCACAGCTGGGCGCGGCCATTGCCTCCGTCCCCGGATTCGCGGTTCGGATTGCCGGTTCGTACGGGATGTCAGAAGACGGAAAACTCTTCGACGTCGGAGCCCGCTACATCCAGATAACGGTAAGCGTGGTCAGGCCGGATCCTGATGGCACCATGCCCAAGCAGGCACCTGGGCTGCCCGTCATGGTGGCGCTTGATCTGGAGGGTGGGGCCTGCAGGATCAATGCCTCTGCCGCCACCTGCGGAAATGTTCACGAGCTGGCCAGCCATGCCGTGAAGCGGCTGCGGGAAACCGCATTTCCACCCGATGCTGAAATCACGCGCGAGCGACAGGCGCGGTTGATGAATGCAGCCCTGGAACCCGATGAGCGGTTCAAGGCGCTTGAGGAACTTCTCGGTCCACAGGGTCAGCACGGAAGGGCAGCAATGCGCGATCCGGCAAGCGTGCGCGGGCTGCTGGGCCTGGCTGCTTCCGCCGACCCCGCCCTGCGCGCCCGCCTCTGGCGGGCCATTCGCGGCATCGCCGAGCCGGATCTGCTCTCGCCGTTGCAGTCCGCGGCATTGAATGATGCTGAGGAAGCACGACTGGAGGCTGTGGTGACGCTGGCCGCTGACTTCGCGCAGGACGCTTCCGCCAGGGCGACGCTTGAGACGGTAGCCAACTCGGACAAGCGTGCGCTGGTTCGCGCGCTGGCCCAGCGCGGCTTGGCCGGCGAGGGTGTCTGGCGTGCCTATGTCAACGCCTCGCTGCGCGATGCGAACCGGCGGGCGGATGAGCGCATTGAAGCAGCCCTCTATGAGTACGAGTCCGTCGGCAGGCAGCCCATCAAGGACTCCTTCGCGCCGCGCCCGTATTTCGAGGTGCTGGACCAAGGAGCGATCGATGTCCTGGCGCGCCTCATCCCCGGGGCCGCCAAGGAAATGCCTGCGAGCGAGCTTCGCCTGCTCAGCATGGCAAGCATGCTGGCATCACGCGAGCGCGACAGCGATGCGGCAATTGATGCATTGCTGCACTTCCTGCAGCACGGCAGCAGCAGCAGCACGAGGAGGGGAGCGGTCGCCGACCTCGGGCGGTGGTACAAGGAGCACGAGCGTGTGCGTGCAGCATTGCGGGAGACGCTCCGGAATGACCCGGATCCGGCGGTGCGCGAGCGTGTCACGCAGGTGATGGGCGCTGCCTTCGCTTCCGCAGGACCCTGAGCGCAGCCTGTTTGCCGGTTCCCCGCGGGACAGATTTTGGTGGGCGGTACAGGATTTGAACCTGTGACCCCTGCCGTGTGAAAGCAGTGCTCTACCGCTGAGCTAACCGCCCGTCCCGAAGGGAGCGCAAGTCTACGCACGGCCCCGCCGCTGCGCAATCCGGCGCGGCCGGTTCCGGGCGTTGAGGCACCCGCCGTGCTGTGCCACAGTGCCTGCAATGAGCAGCATTCCTACCGCACCTTCGGCGCCCGCCCCGGGCCTCACCCATGTGTTCTCGCTGCGCGGCGAGCTGGCCCCGCCGGTGGAGCAGGGCGAGATCGACGGCCAGCGCAAGCGCTTCATCCCGGTCACCGGCGGCACCGTCGGCGGCCCGCGGCTCGCGGGCCGGGTGCTGCCGGGCGGCGGCGACTGGCAGGCCATCGCTCCCGGCGGCCTCACGCTGGTGCTGGCCCGCTACTGCATCGAGGCCAGCGACGGCACCGTGATCGCGGTGACCAATACGGGCGTGCGCACCGCCGAGCCGGAGGTGATGGACAAGCTGGTGCGCGGCATCGAAGTGCCGCCGGATGCCTACTATTTCCGCACCACGCCCGTGTTCGACGTGCGCCCCGGCCCGCATGAATGGCTGCGGCGCCACGTGTTCGTGGCCCGCGGCATCCGCAAGCCCGAGCACGTGATCGTGGATTTCTACCGCGTCGACTGAGCCGGCAGTGCCGGCTACCATGCGCCGCCTATGAGCATCGTTACCCGCTTCGCGCCCAGTCCCACCGGCATGCTGCACATCGGCGGCGTACGCACGGCCCTGTTCTCCTGGCTGCAGGCCCGCCGCCACGGCGGCAAGTTCATCCTGCGCGTGGAAGACACTGACCGCGAGCGCTCCACCGAGGAGGCGGTCCGCGTGATCCTGGAGGGCATGCGCTGGCTGGGCCTGAACGAGGACGAGGGGCCCTACTACCAGACGCAGCGCTACGACCGGTACCGCGCCGTGATCGAGGAGATGCTGGCCAAGGGCCTGGCCTACCGCTGCTACTGCTCGAAGGAAGAGCTGGATGCCATGCGCGAGGCACAGCTGCTGCGCAAGGAGAAGCCGCGCTACGACGGCCGCTGGCGCGATTCGAAAGAAGCCCCGCCGCCCGGTGTGCAGCCGGTGATCCGCTTCAGGAACCCGCTGGAAGGCGAGGTGGTGGTCGACGACCTGGTACACGGCCGCACCGTGTTCCAGAACAGCGAGCTGGACGACCTGATCATCCAGCGCTCCGACGGCAATCCCACCTACAACTTCTGCGTGGTGGTGGATGACTGGGACATGGGCGTCACGCAGGTCATCCGGGGCGACGACCACCTGAACAACACGCCGCGGCAGATCAACATGCTCAAGGCGCTGGGCGCCACGCCGCCGCAATATGCGCATGTGCCGATGATCCTCGGCGCCGACGGCGCGAAGCTCTCCAAGCGCCATGGGGCCGTGAGCGTGCTGGAGTACCAGAAGGAAGGTTTCCTGCCCGACGCGCTGCTGAACTACCTGGTGAGGCTGGGCTGGTCGCATGGCGACCAGGAAATATTCACCCGCGAGGAGATGATCGCCGCCTTCGACATATCGGACGTGAACAAGGCCGCCGCGGCCTTCAATCCCGACAAGCTGCTGTGGCTCAACCAGCAGCACATCATCCGCGCGCCGGTCGCAGCGCTGGTGCCGGTGCTGCGCGAGCAGCTGGCCCTGCTGGGCGTGGAGAATGCCGATCCGGAGCTCTGCGGGGGCGTGGTGGAGGCCCTGCGCGAGCGGGCCAAGACGATGAAGGAGATGGCTGCTTCGGGCCTCTTCTTCTTCCTGCCGCCGAAGATGGACGAGAAGGCGGTGGCCAAGCACCTCACGGCTGAAGGCAAGGCGCTGCTCGGCGAACTGGGCGCGGCCTTCACGGCCGCCACGGACTGGTCTGCCCCCGCGCTGCACCAGCTGCTGCAGCAGTTCGCCGAGGCCAGGTCGCTGGGTCTGGGCAAGGTCGCCCAGCCGCTGCGGGTGGCGATGACGGGCGGGACGGTTTCACCGCCTATTGACGCCACCCTTGCGTTGCTGGGGCAGGAGCGCGTGCTGGCCCGCCTGGAGACAGCGCTGAAATGATGACGACCCCGCACCGCCCGCGCAGCTGGCAGCGCGGGCAGCCGGCTGTCCGGGGCCAGGTCTGACCGTTACTTCTTCTGCCGCCTGGCGACGAATTCCTCGCCGCCCTGGCCGGCCACGTCGCGCTTGAACTGGATCTCGTCGGCCGAGACGATCTTGCCCTGGTAGGTGATCGCCAGGGCCTGCCCCTGGTAGTCGAGGTTCTCTACGAAGGTCACGACGTCCTTGTCCACCTTGATGTCGGAGAGCGGGCCCTCGCCCAGGTTCGACTTGGCATGCCCTGTGAGCTTGCCGCCCTCGGTCCTGAACGTGTACGTGTAGTTCTGGACGCCCACCTGGCTTTCGAACGAGGTGGTCCAGGCGCCGGTGATGTCGGTGGGAGCGGCGGCCAGCGCCCCGACGGCGGCAAGCCCCAGTGCGGCGGTGACCAGCAGGCCGCGGGCAACAAGACGATAGTGCTGCATGGCAATCCCCTGGAAGTCCTGGTGCGCCAGGATGAGACGGGCGCCCGGGAATGGTACGCCGCAGCCTGTCTCCTTGACAGCTCCCGGAGCGCCGCGTAACGTCGCGGCCCTCCCGCACGTGGGGCTATAGCTCAGCTGGGAGAGCGCTTGCATGGCATGCAAGAGGTCGACGGTTCGATCCCGTCTAGCTCCACCAATCCCTTCAGGCATTCGCGGGTTCTCCTGTCGCCAGCAGCTCAGTTGGCAGAATCGCGCATGAAGGTGACCGGCTGGTCGATTGGCGTTCCGAACAACGTGGCCTGCACTGTCAGCACGTCAGGACCGCCACCAACCCCGGGCGCCACCGAGAAGATCACCGGCGAGGTCGGACGGCTGTCGAACACCGCCACGGAGCCGGGGAACCGGCCGTTGTAGCCCGGCGGAACACGGGGCATGGTCATCGCGCCGGTGAGCGCCCAGTGCGGAACGTCCCGGGTGTTGCCGGCACTTCCGGATGGCGTGCAGTTGCCGGTCTGGCCCGACCGGCGGATGAACGTGCCGCCCGACTGGGTGCTGTCGTCGTCGATGAAGAAGCAGGCCGCCTGCAAGGTCGGCAGTCCGTTCACACCGCCATGGAAGAATTCCGCCGGACCCTTGTCGAAGGTGAACATGCGCAGGTGATCGGCGGAAACCCAGGAGCCAGTCAGTTCGCCGGCAACCGACGGTGGTTCGGTCATGGTCCACACCTCCGTCTTGCTGCCGGCGAGGGTCGCCCCGCCCGGAGATGCCGCGGGTTTGTTGCCGGTGAAGGTCAGGGAGATCTGGCTGGGCGACCCGCCCGTCTTGACGAAGTTGGTGGCCGTCACGGCTCCGACGGATGCACCGGCTCCCACTGTTGCTGCAGTCGTGACTGTCGTGTACCCCGGAGCACCGTTGAGGCCGAAGTTGCTGGGGAAGATGCTGGAAGCCGTGAAGGCCGTGAAGGCAATGGTGCCCGCAACAGGATCGTAGGCGTAGAACCCATGCGCCACGCCGGTCGCGGCAAACACATTGCCCAGTGCCGGTTGCTGGTTCGGCCCGTTTTCCCCGGGGAAACGCGCGTTGGCCGGATTCGTGGGCGCGGGATCGCAGACCGGGAAGTTGCTTGCCCCTGGCCCGGGCGCGGGCGGACAGGTGGTCACTCCCGACCAGTTGATGGAGTACAGGAACGAGCCGTCATCGAAGAAGGTCAGGAATTCTCCCGCCCTGGGAGGAATTGTCGGGGGGTCCGCGGCAAGGTTTGCGAGCGTCGGGTTCGAACGATCGCGGCGGTAGGTTCCTGTCAACCGGCTCTCCACAGCCGGAATCGCACGACAGCGTACGATGCGGTTGCCGGAAGTCCACCACTGCAGCACGCGAGGGTCGACGAACATCACCAGGCTGCCGGTGGGACCGGTCACGTTGCCGCCCGCCGCACTGATCATGGTGGTGCGATCGGTTACCAGGCCACTCACGACACAATGATGGCCAGCGGGATGCTGGGTGACCACCAGCTCGTACTGCGACTGTTCATTGGCGGCCAGCTGGGTCGGGAATGTCCTCACCGTGGAGTTTGAATAGGCCCCCGAGACATCCAGGGTCTGCTCGATTTCGCGGGTGAAGTGGTTCCGGAGTCCCAGCTGCATGCCCGCCGGGATCGTGCCTGCGGCCGGTGAGCCGTTGTACCCCACCGTCACATTGACAGGGTACGTGCAGCCGGAAACCGTGGCCGTGACGTTGCCGGTCGGCACGACAACGTCGTCGGTTGTGTTGAGGTTCTTGCCACCGAAGGTCAGCGTGCTCACCCCCGTAGTCACCGGTGTGAATGTGCAGTAGTTGGTGATGGTCTTGCCGGCAACCAGCGTGGGGTACGTCGCTGCAATGCCGAACTGGAACAGCGGCAGGTCGGTGCCGCTGTTGAAGAGCGCATCGGCAAAGGTCACCGAGGCCTGGCCGCTGGCATCCATCTGCGTCACGCCGTCCTCGGTGGTCAGCGTCACCCTGGCGTCAGGGAATCCGGAGAGTGCCGCGGTGTTGACCGTGAGCGAGTAGCGCGGGACTGTCGGGTCCGGCATGCAGGTCACCACAGGCGGCTGGGCGTTCAGATCGCCCACCGTTCCGCTGGCGCTGGCCACCGTGCAGACCTTCCCCAGGGGATTCCTGGCCACCGTGATGTTGTAGGGAGTGCCGACGTCGAACGAGCCGAACGAGAAGCTGGACTCGGAGTTGTTGCCGTACCCGTAGAACCTGCAATCAGACGGAATGCGTTTCGCCGGGTCGTTCGGGAATGCCGGATCGTTGACCAGGCAGCCGGGCGTACCGTCGTACCGGAGCTGCACCGCGCGTGCGGTACCCAGGCCGACGATCTTCCCGGCAATGAGGCCGCGATCCGGAGGCACCGGCGAATAGGGCTCTTCGCTGACATCCTTGACGGAATCGCAACCCACCAGCATCGCCACGCAGGACGCGGCGGCCACAAGCTTCGAACAACTGCTCATCGCATTCATGAAACTCTCCCCGAACTCAGCAACTAGAATCTCACCCGCGCGCCGAAGCGGTAGGAGCGACCCATCGTGTCGTGGTACTGCGCAGAGGCTCCGGACAGGCCGCCACCGGTGAACGGCGGACTCTTGTCGAACAGGTTGTTGATCGATCCGAAGACCTGGAACTGCCTCAGGTTGCCTACCTTCAGGTCGAACGAAGAATTCAGGCTGAAGTTGAAGTAGGGCTTGACGTTGTTTTCATCCACGCTGCCGGCCAGGAACCGCCCGTTGGCATCCTGGTAGTTGGGGCAGCCCAGTTCGGCCTGGCCGGCGTCGCACCAGGTCTTGTCCAGTACGGACGAGCCGATGTAGCGCGCCGACAGCGTCGTGGTGAAACCGCCCAGCAGGTACGAGGCGGAGAAGTTCCCGACCCACTTCGGGGTGGCCGAGACGCCTGGAATGAAGACGCTGCTGCGGATCTGGCCGACCAGGTCGAGCGGTACATAGCAATTGGTGTCCGCATCACGCGTGCCACCGACAGCTGCGCATTCCGCCACCGTGAGTGCGGCGTTGCCGGTGCGGGCCTGCGGTGAGACCAGCTGCACACCCGAGGCCTCCAGCGCCCGCGTGCCGCGCAGGTTGATCGACATCGAGCCCGGCAGGCTCTCGAGCGCGCGGTTCAACGGGAAGTTGTAGTTCCAGGATACGTCCACGCCGCGACTCTGGTACGGCAGGCCGTTGATGGGGCGCGTGGAATTGTAGGAAATGATGTCCAGCAGGTTGACGCTGCCGTCCGGGTTCGCGCCGAAGGTGATTTCCCGGCAGGGAAACATCTGCAGGGTCGGATCAAAGTAGTCGTAATCGATCAGGCCGTTGCGAACCTCGCGGTCAGGGTCGCTCACGCTGCCGTCCTGGTTGAGGCTGCCTGTCCAGCAGCTGTTGACCGGATTGGTGTTGGTCTGCGGCGTGGTGATGCCGTCCCTGACACGGATGTCGTAGTAGTCGACCGACACGCGCATGCCCTGCGCCCAGCCGCCGGGCGAGAGCACCAGGCCCAGCGTCAGCGTGTTGCTCTTCTCCGGCTTCAGGTCGGGATTGCCGGTGCGGACTTGCCCCCAGCGCTCCTGGCGGCCCTCGTTGCTGTCCGGGTTCCATTCGCGCCAGGGGTTCGCGCCCGAGAACTGGTCCGGAATCAGCTGCGTCAGGATGAACAGGTCGCGGTAACCGGCTGCCCGCTGGTCGACCGACCGGGTCACGCGCAGGCGCGCCCAGTCGAACGGCTCGTACACCGCCTGGATCTTCCAGTTGAATACGTTCTGCCTGGCGCTCTCTCCCGTCGTGCCCTCCGCACCCTTGTTGTGATAGGAGGTGTAGCGCGCGCCCAGGTTCAGCGAGAGCAGGTTCATGCCCTCCGCGCCACTGACCAGGGGCGCATTCAGCTCCGTGAATGCCTCCGATGTGGTGGACGTTCCGCCAAACCCGTCCGACCAGGCACTCGAAAGGTCGGCGCGCTCGTAGTACGAAGCATCCGGATCGGTGGCACGGTTGACCACGCGGTTGCGGCTGACCGACACGCCAAAGGCGCCAGATACCGGACCGGCACCAATGCCGTCCATCACGGTGCCGGAAATGTTGAGGTCGAAGTTGGCCAGGTCGTTCCAGCCACTGGAGATGCTATCGACGAAGGCGTAATCGAGCGCCGCCTGCTGCAGCGCTGCCGCGTCATATGCGTAGGATTCATAGCCCGGGAAGGACGCGTTCGTGGAGTACGTGCTGCCGAACACGTTCAGCGGCTGGCAGCCATCGGCAAGCGCCTGGAGATCTTCCCGGGCACTGAGCGGACGGCCCAGGTAATCCGCCACGGGCAGGCCATCGCGTGTAACCCGGCATACCGGCGTGCCGTAGGTCGCCGGATCATAGGGCGTCCCGTCGGGATTCGTGCGGTCATCCACCACCGCGTCGAGCGCCATCGCCTGGCGCAGGTTCGTGCCCACATTGTGCTGGACCGACCGGCTGACCGTCTTGCCGTACTGGATCGAGGTATCCCAGCGCCAGTCACCGCCAAAGCGACCACGCAAGCCAACCAGCATGCGCCACGGCTCCTGCACCTGGTCGGTCCACCGGTTTACCTGCGGTGACCAGACCTTGCGCAACGCCGTGAAGCCCGCGCATGGTGTGGTGCCGTACAAGACGTCGGTGCCCGAGAACGCCCCGCCGCCTGCGCCCGTGCTGCCACCTGCAGTGGACGAGCTCGCGCCAGCCAGCAAGGTACCGGTGTTCTGGTCAACCCGTGCACCGAATACGTTGCCCGCTGTTCCGAACGCCGACTGCAGTTGCAGCAGTGCTTCCGGAGTCAGGTTGTTGAGGAAGGCGTAGGCATTGCGGCCCATCGTCGGCAGCACCGCCGGCGTGCCCGGATCCTCGAAGTCCGCCGTCAGGGTGATGTAAGCAAGCACCCACCACTCCTGCCCGTTGGTGGCAGGGTTGTTCTTGACGTGGATCCAGTGGGGGATGGCGTTTTCGAAGGTATACGTGGGCGGATTGGCCTGTGTCGCCCCGGATGAAGCGGCGTAGGTTGATCCATTGGCGCCACCGGCAACCCAGTACGGCGCAGCGAATCCGGGGGCGCCCATCACGGTCGGACCCGACCAGCCCAGCCAGGTGCGGAAGTTCGCGTTCTGGAACTGCTGGCCCGAACTTTCCTGCCACTGGATCAGTGGAGCATTGTTGTTCACCGCGGCGGGAGGGCCGCCCAGGGGGTTGCCCGGGGCACCCATCGCCCAGTCATCCCACAGCACCGCTACTGCGGCTGTGCCGAGCGGGTGGCCGAGGACCACATCTCCGGCCCTGGCCGTGGCGCCGGGTACCGCCGCCACACCAGCGTCCTGGAATCGTGAGCACGCCGTGCCTTCGGTGTAGGTGTTGAGGTTCACCGAATCCGTGCGGGCATAGCTGGCCTGCACGTACGCCGTCGTGCGCTCGGTGAAGTCGTACTCGAAGTTCGAGAAGAACGACTTGCGCTCCGACGACGGCCGCATGACCGTGCCCCAGGTGCTCAGCGGGCTGTGCGAGCCATCCAGGTACGTGTCGCCGTTCATCGAATCCCTGCCGGTACCGCCCCGGAATCCCAGTGCGTACTCCTCGAGATCCCTGCCGTCCGCGCTGAAACGGTAGTCGCTGGTGACAGTGGCGTTGTTCACGTAGATCGTGCCGGTGGGCGAGAACTGGCTGCGACGCACATTGGCCATCTGGAAGCGGGCCGGGAATGCCTCGTAGCCCTCCAGCGGAGTGAAATTCAGCGACGGGTCGTTGATGAATCCGGTGTAGTTGTTGAGCATGGCGCGCGACTGGGCGCACCAGGTCCTCGCCTCGGCGCAGTTGCGGATGGCCGAGGTGTCCTGCCACTCGGCGCCCACCAGCAAATGGCCCTTGCCGTTGAACAGCGGCGTGCCGCCGGACAGCGATACGTGCGGGCTGCCGCCATCTCCCGCCTCGTTGACGCCGTAGTCCATGTCCAGGTTCACGCCGGTCAGGCGCCGGTTGAGCACCAGGTTCACCACGCCAGCCATGGCGCCGGACCCGTAGGTCGCCGACGCACCGCCGGTGACCACGTCCATGCGCTCCAGCAGGTTGGAGGGGATGATGTTCAGGTCGACCACGTCGGCCTGGTTGGAGGTGGAGTTCACGCGCCGTCCGTCGATCAGCGTGAGGGTGCGCGAGCCGAACGTGGGGTCGAGGCCACGCAGGTTGGCGATCGTGTTGCCGATGAAGAACGAGCCGCGGTCCATGGTCTCCATGCCACCGCCACCGAAGCCGGCCTGGTTGTCGCCCGTCAGCGTGGGCATGTAGGAAGAGATGTTTTGCGGGACCAGGAGCGTGAGCGCGTCGGCCACGTTCACGATGCCGAGGCGCGACATCTCCTCCGCTGTCACCGTGGTGACCGGATTGGCCGATGTCACGTTCGGCAGCTGGATGCGGGTGCCGGTGACCAGGACTTCGGCCAGCTCTTCGTCTTCCTCGTCAGCCGCAGCCGCGGCAGTGGCCTGGAATGAGAAACTTGCCAGCGAAGCTGTCGCCAGGCAGGCAACAGCCAGCGCGCGCGCAAATGGTGCCGACGCAGCGTAGTTGGACACTGTGATACCCCCCCAATCTCATTGACTGTCTTGTTGGTGTCACAGCAGGCTTCGCCTCTTGCGGGTGCCTGATGTGCGACAGGGGGCGGAGTATTCGGTGGCGTTTTTCAGGCGGGCAAGTCATAGAGGTCGCCGAATACGACCCCGTATTGGGGACTTTTTTATGCCTCGCGGAAGTCGCAATTGCAGGAAGCGGAAGGAGAAAGGCGTTTTTTCGCTTTGGTGACCCTGGTTGCGGACACCTTCAGGAAAAGTGCATCCACGTTATGACTTCGCGTTATCGGTCTGTGCCCGCGGCGAAATGAAGCGCGGAGAAATGAAGATAGAGACGCCGCATTGCCACGTGCGCCATCGCGAGTAGTTCCGCGCACAGGCGGAATGAGCGTCCAGGCCAGCCGGTAAGCCGGACCTGGTGGGAGACACAAGAAGCCCCCGGCAAATAGCCGGGGACTTCTTCATTGGCGTCTAGCGCGCGCCGCCGGGAGCACCCGGAGCGCCCGGGCCGCCGGGTCCGCGCGCCCCGCCCGGGGGACCACCAGCGCCACCCGGAGGACCACCCGCACCGCGCGGCGGACCGCCTGCACCACGCGGTGGCAGCGTGCCGCCCTCGGCGAGGATTTTCATGTTGTTCAGCGCGCCGTCGAACATCTGCTTGCGCTGGGCCTTGTCGCGCTCGCGCGCTGCATCGTCAGCCAGCATCGAGGTGTCCCACAGCAGCGTGTAGACGATCTTCGACGTGGTGGCCGTCACGGGCCTGGCTTCCATCGTGCCGTGGTACAGGTTGTAGACCTGGCCTTCGAGCACGGGCTGCGTATAGGTGTAGGACAGCTCGGTCTTGCCCACCAGGATCTCGCGGCCGACAGAGCGCACGGCACCGACTTCGCCATCCTTGCCGGCAGTGATGGTGCAGGGCACCTGGAACCACTCGCCGATGTCGCAGAACTTGCCGATGCGCTTCCATACTTCGGCCGCGGGGCGGTTGATCGCGATCTCCATATCGAGTCTGGCGTAGATGGGATTGGCCACCACGGGATTGCCGCCAGGCGGCGGACCCCCGGCTCCCGGCCCGGGACCACGCCCGGGGCCCGGCGCCTGCGCAAGGGCCGCCGTCGCGCACAACGCACCGATGGCCATGGACAGTGCCGCCTTGCTCAAATGACTTCTCATGAACGCTCCTTGAATGGACCCAAAGCTGGAACCGGGACCGGCTGCTGCCGGACGGGGTGGCAATAGTACCCAGCCGGGGGTCCCGGGGTGTGAAGTACACTGATTCGTCAGCAAGGAGCAGCCATGGACATCCGGACAGCGGTACGTGTGGGCGTGATGGTGATTGCCGGTACGGTATCCGGCGCACAGCAGGCGGCGGCCATGCAACCGGCCGGTTCTGCCACCGCGCCGGATACGCCGGGCACAGGGCCCTATCCGGCGATGAAGGAAGAAATCCCGGCGCTGGCGCGCAATGTGGTCTATCGCCCCGCCAATGTCGCAGCGATGGGCGCGCGGAAGCTGGGCGTTGTGGCCTGGGGCAATGGCGGCTGCTCCAATGACGCAGCCAGCACGCGATTCCACCTGCTCGAACTGGCCTCGCACGGCTACCTGGTCATTGCCTCCGGCCGCATCCTCAGCGGCCCGGGCGCTCCGCCGGCTTCAGGAGAGCGCCTGCCGTTTCCGCAGACCGTGCCCGGGGACCTCATCGCCGCCATCGACTGGGCACTGGCCGAGAACACACGCCAGGGCAGTCCGTACTTCGGCCGCATCGATCCGAAGCAGGTTGCCGTCGCCGGGTTCAGCTGCGGAGGATTGCAGGCGGCGCTGGTCGCCGGTGATCCGCGCATCGCCACCGTGATCATGCAGAACACGGGCACCTATGAAGGCGAGCGCAGCACCATGCCCGGCCTGAAAGTGCCCAAGTCGACGCTGAAGAAATTCCACACGCCGGTGCTCTACATCATCGGCGGGCCGACCGACGTCGCCTACACCAACGCCATGGAAGACTTCGCGCTGATCGACCATGTGCCCGTGGCGATGGCCAACCTGCCTGTTGGGCATGGCGGCACCTATCACGAGCCCAATGGCGGTGCGGCGGCGCAGGTGGCCGTGGACTGGCTCAACTGGCAGCTGCGCGGCGATGCGCAGGGCCGCGCGCGATTCATTGGCGCGAACTGCGGGCTGTGCACCGACCCGAAGTGGACGCTGGAAAAGAAGAACTTTCCAGCGCCCTGACCGCGGGCCGGGGCCTGCGCCGGACTAGAGTCCTGCCGGGTGACGGAAGCCTTTCACCCTGGTCGGGATCATCCAGGCCGACGACTCACCCACCATGTAGAGGATGTTGTTGTCGGGACCGCCGAAGGTGACGTTCACCGGATACTGCGGCGCCCAGATGTTGCCGATGAACGTGCCATCGGGCTTGAAGATCTGCACGCCGGACTTGGTGGCCACGTAGTAGCGGCCATCGGTGTCCACCGCGGTGCCGTCGCCGCTTGAAGCGAAGCGGTCATCCGGGTTCGGCGCGCTGAGCACGTCCGGTTCCAGGTTCATCTGCGCGAAGCGGCGCTTGTTCGACAGCGAACCATCCTCCGCCACATCGTAGGCCCACACGAAGTTCTGGCCGGGGCTGTTCCAGCTGTTGTTCACATACACCGTCTTGCCGTCGGGCGAGAGCTCCACGCCATTCGGGAAGGCAAACTCGCCGGCGGGCACCACGATGCGCGCCTTGCCGTCTGGTGCCACGTAGTAGAGCTGCGGGCCCGGGTGAGTCTTCTTCTCCTCGGGCGTGAACTGCGGGTCGGTCACATAGAGGCCGCCGCGTGCATCCATCACCATGTCGTTGGGACCATCCAGCGGCTTGCCGTCGATGCGATCGAACAGCACCTTCACCACCTTGCCGGTGGCCGGGTTCACCTCCACCACGCGGTGGCCGAACATGTCGCAGACGATCAGGTTGCCGTTGGCGGCCGCGATGGTGCCGTTGGACTGCATGCCGGTGGCCAGCACGCGCCACTTGCCATCCGGCTCCATCACGATCAGGCGGCTGCGCTGCGGGCTGCCCGTCCAGTCGCCGGCCTTGTGGTCCTTGAAGTACATGTCGGAGAAGTACAGCTTGCCGTTGAGCCAGGTCGGGCCCTCGGCGAAAGTGAAACCTTCCGCCAGCTTGCGTGGCTGAGTGCCCGGCTCGATCACCTCGGCATACAGTGCCTGCTGCTTGCTGGCCCGCTCTATGTAGTCGGGCCGCACGGGCCAGAACACGTCGAACTGGTCAGCACCCGTGTCGCTCATCCGGGCGGAGTGCACCATGCCGCCCGGCAGGTTCACTACGTGGTTGCCCTTGTCGTCGGCGGTGTAGGTGGTGTCCATCACGCCCTGTTCAAGCGAGCCGCGCAAGGTGTAGCTGAGCTGGTCCTCGGGGTGGATGTGGCGCACGAATGTGGCCCCCGGGTCCATCCTCACCATGCTGACCTGGGCATTGCGGCCCCAGATCAGCCGCGCGTGCGCAATGCTGCGCGGGTGGTCGAGCTCGGCCGAGGGATCGGTGAGCGGCGTCCACTGGATCTCGTTGACGTTGATCACCACGCCTGCCGGATGGGAGGGCTTGACACCCAGGTCGGGGAAGCCGGGCTTCGCGCCGCTGATGTCCTGGCCGACCAGCGCCAGGTGGTCGAGCCGCACCGGCGAATACACCTCGAAAGTCTCCAGGCCTTGTGCGCCGGCCTTCATCGTGCGCGTGCTGCCCGGCTCGAGGAAGAGGGCGGTGTCCTTGGTGAGTTCAAGCGTCTTGCCGTCGACCTCGACGGTGGCCGCGCCCCTGGTGACCACGATGATGAGCTCTTCGTCCAGCTTCTGCGCCGGATAAGCGGCGTCCGCCGCGAAGGTCACGTGCTCGAGCAGCGCGCCGCGTCCCCAGGCCAGCCTGGCGTCAACGCCAGGAGCGAGGTTTGCCGTGGGCAGGTTGGCTGCCAGCACCGCCTCCCCATCGGCCAGCGCCAGCGGCACCTTGACCTCCGGCAACTCGCGTGTGCGGCCGGTGACCTTGTGTTCGTCGATCACGGCCTGGTTGCGGGCAGCCCACGGCGAGGCTTCGTGCCTGGTGCAGCCGGTAACGGTGAAAACGAGGCCGGCCAGCGCGGCCAGGCAGATGCCCCGATGCAGGTTCTTCATTGTGTTTGGCACCCTGAGTGATGTGGATTGGAGACGGTGCGGGGCGACTGTAGTGGCCATGCCGGGGGATCGCAAGGATGCGGGCCAACTCCTACATGCATTGTCGGGTCCCTCTGGATATCCGCTCCCCGAGGCGCAGGGAGAATCATCGTACTAACCAGCGAGGATTCCCCATGGCCGACATGGACCACCAGCCGCAGCAGCCGCTCTCCGGCGCCCGCGCCATAGAGACCGTGCGCGAGATCGTCACCGACGCCAACATCTGCCTGCTGGTCACCCGGCATGACAGGTTTCCCTTCGACGCCCGGCCCATGGCCGCGCAGGCGATGGAGGCGGATGGCAGCGTCTGGTTCCTGAGTTCTTCCGACAGCGACAAGAACCGCGACATCGAGCGCGACCCGCGGGTGACGCTGCTGGTGCAGAACAACCGCAAGTATGAATACGCGCAGCTGTCCGGGCGCGCCACCATCCACCGCGACCGGGCGCTGATCGACAAGTACTGGACCCGCCTCGCCGAGGCCTGGTTCGACGGCAAGGATGACCCGCGCATCACGCTGCTGGCCGTGCATCCGGAGACGGGCCACTACTGGACCACGACCAATGGCAAGATAGCAGCAGGCATCAAGATGCTGCTCAGCGCGGCGGGAGCGGACGTGGATGACGGCGGAGTGCACGGCGAACTGCGGATCTGACACAGGCCTGCCTGCATGGAGCTGATCCTGCGGGAGCTCGGCGGGCTGCCTGACCTGCCCACCTTCCTCCGCTTCCTCACCCGCATGCTCGCGGCGCTGGCGCTGGGTGCACTCATCGGTTATCAGCGCGAGCGCTCGGGCAAGGCCGCGGGCCTGCGCACGCACATGCTGGTCGCATTGGGAACATCCCTGTTCGTGATTGTCGCGCTGGAATCCGGCATGCGTGACGATGCCACCTCGCGTGTGATCCAGGGCGTGATCACCGGCATCGGTTTCCTCGGCGCCGGGTCCATCCTGAAGATCCGCGAGGACAAGGTCATCCACGGCCTGACCACCGCAGCCGGCATCTGGATGACGGCGGCGGCCAGCGTGGCCATTGGCCTGGGGCAGATCCTCACCGGGCTGCTCGCCGGTGTGCTGGCCTGGCTGGTGCTGGCGGTGATGAGCCGGTTCGAGCGACGGGGGTTGCGGGGCGCGGCCAACAAGGACCCCTGAGCCTTGCCGCCCGTGCGGCGGCGGCCTACGCTGTGACGCCAGTTCTCACGGGGATTCCACATGCTTACTTTCACATCGCGTGCCCGGGCGTTCGGGCTCGGTATCGTCGCCGCTATCTGCTGCCTGGCGATCACGCCGGCAAATGCGTCGCAGGCACCGCAGATCACCGCCCAGACGCTCATCGATCGCGCGCAGATCCAGGACCTGATCACCCGTTACTACAACAATTTCGGGCGCGAGGATGCGGAAAGTTTCGCCGACTTCTATGCCGATGATGCCGAGCTCATCCTCGGCACGCGCACGTACAAGGGGAAAAACGGCATCCTCGAAGCCTACGGGCGCGCACCTGGCCAGGCACCGCGGCCACCGCGTCCACCGCGCTACTCCTTCATCGTCACCATCAGCAACCCGCTCATCGTCGTGCACGGGAACACTGCCACCGCACAGATGGTGTTCACGGAATACGAGATCGAGAAGCAGGGCGATGCGCCGAAGGTCACCACGCAGGGCAAGGAATACAGCACCTTCGTGAAGGCCAATGGCCAGTGGCGTTATCGCACGCGCCAGATCGCAAGCGGCACCGAGCCGCCGAAGGGCTGGAAGGAATAATTCCGGCGCACAAAAGACTGAGCCCGGAGACTTTGCAGTCTGACCGGGCTCAGTTTACGTTTGATGTCTCAATTACGATTCATCCAACGCAGCTTCAGGGTACTGCCAGGCAATCACCTGAACTACTCCCGCAGGCTCACAGTGATGCGGGACGAGTCCTACGAGCGGTACGCATGACGACGTCACTGTCCTTCGAGGCTCAGGCCGCCTTTTCCACTGCCAGCGCCGGGTAATCCGTATACCCACGCTCATTCCCGCCGTAAAAGGTGGCCGGATCCGGCGTGTTCAGGGTTGCGTTGCGGCGGAAGCGCTCGAGCAAATCCGGATTGGCCAGGTAGGGCACGCCGAAGGCCACCGCCGAGATGCCTGACGCCAGCGCGGCTTCGGCACGCGCCTGGTCGTAGCCGCCATTGACGATCACCGGGCCGCCAAAAGCTTGCGCCAGTGCCGGCGTGATCGCCTCGGCGCCACCGCTCTCGACCAGGTGCAGGTACGCCACGCCACGAATGGCCTTGGCCGCACGGCGAAAGGTGTCCAGCGGATCCACATCGCTCATGTCGTTCCAGGGCAGCATGGGGGAGAGGCGCACGCCGGTGCGTTCAGCGCCGACCTCAGCGGCCACCGCCGCCACCACCTCGCTGAGGAAGCGCGTGCGATCCTCGCCGTAGACATCAGTACGCCGGTTGGTGCCGGAGCGCAGGAATTCGTCGATCAGGTAGCTGTTGGCGCCGTGGATCTCCACCGCGTCCGCGCCGGCATCGATGGCGCGGCGCGCGGCGCGGGCGAAGTCCTTCGCGATCCCCGGGATCTCCTCCGTCCGCAGTTCGCGCGGTGTCTCGAAGGGCACCGGCTGGAAGTCCACGTTGCGGGACTCACCAGTGCGGATCGGGATGGCGCTGGGCGCGACGATCTCGCCGAACACCGAGGAATGTCCCGAGCGTCCGGTGTGGAACAGCTGGATGGCGATGCGGCCGCCGGCGCGGTGCACGGCGCCGGTCACCGGCTCCCAGCTGCGCTGCTGCGCGTCGTTCCAGAGGCCGGGGATGGCCGGATAGCCATGGCCCTGCGCGCTTACGGCGACGGCTTCCGAGATGATGAGGCCGGCGGCGGCGCGCTGCGCGTAGTAGGTGGCCGCCAGCGGGGTCTGGAGGCCGTCCATCGCGGCACGGGTGCGGGTCATCGGCGCCATCACGGCGCGGTTGGGCAGTTGCAGGCTTCCGAGGTGGGTGGGGGAAAACAGCTGGCTCATGGGCTTCTCCTTTGGTATCGTGGGGATACTATGGATACCAAAGAAACTAACTTGCAAGTAGGTACTGAAAGGTGCGATAGTTCCCGCATGGAAACCTGCAACGGTCCCTGTCCCATCGGAAAACTGATCGAGCTGCTGTCCGGCCGCTGGGCCTTCCCGGTGCTGTACCAGCTGCTGCGTGCACAGGGGCCCATCCGCTTCGGGCAACTGCAGCGCTCGGTGGGGCGCGTCACGCAGAAGGAGCTGACCAAGACGCTGCGTGCCTTCGAGGAGCGGGGGCTCGTCGAGCGCAAGGTCTTTCCGGAGGTTCCGCCGCGCGTGGAATACCGCCTTACTGCGCTGGGTGCCTCACTGGGCGAGCCGCTGTGCGGGCTGGCCCGCTGGGCTGAAGCCCACATGGCCGAGATCGAGGCTGCTTGTCCGGATGCGCGGGAAACGCGCGGCGCGGCGTGAATTCGCGCGCGGTGATCTGTTGCGTCAGGCGTCCGGCGCCAGCCGCGGCCACAGGCTCTTGAACGATTCCACCAGGAATTGCGTGGGATCACCCATGCGCGCGACATAGTCCTTCGCGGGCTGCGCGGCCAGCATATCCACGGGTCCAAAGCCTGCGCGCATCATGCGGCTGAGTTCGCTGGAGAGCTTCGTCGTCATCTCCATCCCGGCCTGCAGGTCGGCCTTCGTGAAGAGGCGATCGCCATGGGCCGTCACCACGCGCGTGGCATCGTCACACTGCGCCACAAGTGTGCGGTAGCCATTGGCCAGCCCGGTAATGGCGCCGCCAGTCACCCAGTCCGGCACCGGCCAGCCATTGCCGGCCACCACGCCGCCGGTGACCAGCACATTGGCCTTCACCAGCTTCACGTACAGGTCGCCATCGGTGTGGGCCTGCGGCAGCAGGCCGTAGCGCAGCGTTTCATCACCGACGGTGAGTTCACCTTCGGTCCATGTGGTCTTGTTGGGCTGCGCGAACCTGGGCAGTGGACGGATGGGCGGATCGTCCGGCTTGTAACGCACGGTGGTGGATAACCACAGGCGTGTCTGCTCATGCGCGATGATGGTGGCGCCGGCCTTGCCCAGCTTCTCGTTGAGGCCGGTGTGTTCGGCATGCCAATGCGTGTTGAGCAAGGTATGCGGCCGACCCGGGCCAAGCTGGTTGCTGGCGAGCTTCAGCACTGCATCCGCGCGGGTTTTCGCACCGCCATCGACGAACACCAGGCCGCTGGCATCGCGCAGGGCCAGCAGGTTGGCGCCGGCACCGCGAATCCACAGCACGTTGTCGGCGAGCTTGTCCGCCGCAAGCCCGGCGCCCGCCGCGTGCACCGCAGAAGAAAGCGCGGCAGTACCCGTGCCCGCGAGCAGGGCAGATGCGGATATCGAACCTGTGAACTGCCGGCGCGTCAGGGTGGTGCTCATGGCTGCGGACTCTAACCCATCATTTCCGGGCGCGATAACCTAGAATCAAAGGATCGAAGCGGGGCGGGCAGGGCATCACCGTGAAGGCAGCAGGAGTTTTGGCATCGCTCGCGGGCATGCTCGCGGGCGCCACCGCGCTGGCGGCCGCGCCGCATGGTGGCAATGAACCCTGGGGCCTGCTCGACGAATACTGCGTCGATTGCCACAACAGCACCGACTGGGCGGGCCAGCTCGCGCTCGACCTCGTCGATCGCTCCGCATCGGCGGTTCCCGAAGAAGCGCAGACCTGGGAGAAGGTGATCCGCCGCATGCGCGGCAGCCTGATGCCGCCGCCGGGCCAGCCGCGTCCCGCCGCCGCGGAGTCCGCGGCCTTCGTGCAATGGCTTGAAGGTCGCATCGACGAGGCGGCGCAGAAACATGTCGAGCCGGGCCATGTGCCGCTGCATCGCCTGAACCGCCGCGAATACACCAACGCCGTGCGCGAGCTGTTCGAGCTTGAGTTCGATCCCACTTCGCTGCTGCCGCAGGATGATCTTTCCGACGGCTTCGACAATGTGGCCAAGGTACTGCAGGTTTCGCCCACCTTCCTCGACCAGTACCTGGCCGCAGCGCGCAGCGTGGCGCTGCAGGCGGTGGGCAATCCCGACCAGCGGCTGGTGGGCACGCCCTACAACAACCCGGTGCCTGGTCCACAGCACAACCATGTGGATGGACTGCCTTTCGGCACGCGAGGCGGGTTCGCCGTGGACCATATCTTCCCGGCGGACGGCGAGTACGAGCTCAACATCAACAACATGGCGCGTGCGCTGTGGGTGGAGGGGATGGAGTTCGAGAACACGCTGGTGGCCCTTGTCGACGGCGTGAAGATCTATGAGACGCGCCTGGGCGGCGAGGAAGACCAGAAGGCCATCGACCAGAAGGGCGATGCGCCAGTGGATGCCATCAATGCGCGGCTGAAGAACATCCGCTTCCATGCCAGGGCGGGCCAGCACCGCGTGGTGGTCACTTTCCGCGCACGCAGCTATGCGGAGTCGGATGCGCGCCTGGCCTCATTGATTCCCGGTGGTGGCGAGGAGCGGGTGCTGAAGGTGAATTCCTTCGAGATCCGCGGGCCGTTCACCACTGCTGGCGTCAGTGATACACCCAGCCGCCAGCGCATCTTCACCTGCTACCCGAAGTCGGTGGCAGAGGAGCAGGCGTGCGCGGAGAAGATCGCGGCCAACATCGCGCGCCGCGCCTTCCGTCGGCCTCTGCGCGAGGGTGAGGTGGAGCACCTGATGCAGGCATTCCACTCCACCCGCAGGGACACCAGCTTCGACCAGGGGGTGCGCGGCCTGCTCACGCGCATCCTGGCGAGCCCTGATTTCCTGTACCGCGCGGAAGAACCGCCGGCGGGTGCGAAGCCTGGCGATGTGTTCGCCATCAGCGACCTGGCGCTGGCCTCACGGCTGTCGTTCTTCCTGTGGAGCAGCCTGCCGGATGACGAGCTGCTTACCGTGGCTGCGGCAGGCAAGCTTTCCGGCGACGCGGAGCTTTCACGCCAGGTGCGGCGCATGCTCGCCGATCCAAAGGCTGCGTCGCTGGCACGCGATTTCGCCTTCCAGTGGCTGGGGCTGGGCAAGCTGGCCGATATCGAGCCGGACCCGAACGTGTTCCCCTATGCCGCCGCCCAGCGCGACATCACCGGTGATCCACGCGAGGACCTGCGCGAGGAAGTGCGGCTGTTCGTGGATGACGTGTTCCGCAATGACCGCAGCGTGCTCGACCTGATGCAGGCCGACTACACCTGGCTCAACGAACGGCTGGGTGTGCACTATGGCGTGCGCGACGTGAAGGGCTCGCATTTCCGCCGCGTGAAGCTGACCGATCCGAACCGCTTCGGCCTGCTGGGCAAGGCCGGCGTGCTGATGGTCTCTTCCTATCCCAACCGTACCGCGCCGGTGCTGCGTGGCGCGTGGATCCTCGACAACATCACCGGCACGCCACCCACGCCGCCGCCGCCCGGCGTGGAGGCACTGAAGGAGCCTGAGGTGGGCGGCAAGGTGCTGTCCATGCGCGAGCAGATGGTTGCGCATGCCACGCAGAAGAACTGCCACTCCTGCCACGGCGTGCTCGACCCGCTGGGCCTGGCGCTGGAGAATTTCGACGGCGTGGGTCGCTGGCGCGAGAAGGATCGCCTGGCCGGCACGCGGATCGACGCCTCCGGCGTGCTGCCCGACGGCACGCCCGTCGACGGCCCGGTGGACCTGCGCAAGGCGCTGATGCGCAATCCCGACCAGTTCGTGCAGACGCTGGTCACCAAGCTGATGATCTATGGCACCGGCCGGCCGATGGAGTGGCAGGACATGCCCACCATCCGCGCCATCGTGAAGCAGGCCAGGGCCGATGACTACCACTTCGCTGTGCTGCTCACCGCCATCGTGAAGAGCGCGCCGTTCCGCATGCAGCAGGTTCCCGCAGACGAAAAGCAGCCCGCGATCCGGGCCGCTGCCACAGCTCCCCAGTAGAGGATGACCGCCATGTTCATCACCAAGAAATACCTGGATCGCCGCACCGTGTTGCGGGGTGTCGGGGCTTCGGTGGCGCTGCCGCTGCTGGATGCCATGGTGCCCGCCGCCACCGCGCTGGCGCAGACGGCGGCCGCGCCGCGCATCCGCATGGGGTTCGTGTATTTCCCGCATGGGGCGGTGATGCAGCACTGGTCGCCGGCGAAGACCGGCACCGATTTCGAGCTGACGCGCATCCTCGAGCCGGCCGCGAAGCACAGGAAGTCGATGACCATCGTCAGTGGCCTGCGCAACAAGGGCGGCGAGAGCAACACGCCACACGCCATCATCGCCGGCACCTGGCTGGGCTGCGTGAAGCCGGCCGTCAGCCACGACCCGAAGGCCGGCACCACGGTGGACCAGATGGCCGCCAGGGTGCTGAGCGCGGACACGGCGTTTCCCTCGCTGGAACTGTCGACCGAGGGCGGGGCGGTGTGCGATCCGGCCTATGGCTGCAGCTATGGCCACACGGTGGCGTTCCGCTCGCCCACGCAGCCGCTGCCCATGGAATTCAACCCGCGCAAGATCTTCTACCGGCTGTTCGGCCAGGGCGATACCGCCGACGAGCGGGCCCGCATCACGGTGGAGAACAGCAGCATCCTGGATGCGGTGACCGAGGATGCCGCCCGACTGCAGGCCCGCCTGGGCGCGCGCGATCAGGCGGCGCTGGCCGACTACCTGGACTCCGTGCGTGAGATCGAGCGGCGCATCCAGAAGATCCAGACCGAGGGCATGGGCGGCGTGGAGCTGCCGGATGCGCCTGCCGGCGTGCCGGCCTCCTTCGAGGAGCACCTGAAGCTGCAGTTCGACCAGATCGCGCTGGCCTGGCAGGCCAACCTCACGCGGGTGTCCACCTTCATGATGGCGCGCGAGGTGAGCATGCGCACCTACCCGAACCTCGACATCTCCGACGCCTTCCATCCGCTCTCGCACCACCAGGAGAACGCGCAGAAGATCGACAAGCTGGTGAAGGTGCAGAACTTCCACACCAAGGTTTTCACCGGCTTCATCGACAAGCTGGCGGCCACGCCTGATGGGGAAAACTCGCTGCTGCACAACTCCATCGTGCTGTTCGGCAGCAACATGTCCAACAGCGACAAGCACAACAACGATCCGCTGCCCTCGGCGGTGTTCGGCCATGCGGGCGGCAGGATCAAGGGCGGGCAGCACCTGAAGTATCCGCAGAACACCCCGCACGCCAACCTGCTGCTCACGCTGCTGGACCGCGCCGGGGTGCCGGTGGAGCAGGTGGGCGACAGCACCGGCAAGTTCGCGGAGATCTGATGAAGGCGTTCAGGTTGCTGCTGGCCGCGCTGCTGCTGGCGCCGGTGGTTGCGCTTTCTTCTGTGCGGGAGGAGGCCAACCGCCAGCTGTTCGAGGCGCTGCGTGCGCAGGATCCGGAGACGGCGCTGTATGCGTTGCAGTCCGGGGCTGATGCCCGTGCGCGCGAGCCCGATGGCACCACGCCGCTGCACTACGCCGCGCATTACGGCGACGTGCGCACGGTGACGGCGCTGCTGAAGGCGAAGGCAGACCCGAACGCAGAGAATGAATTTGGCTCAAAGCCGCTGGCCGAAGCGGCAACCAGTGGCAATGCCCAGGTGATTCGCCTGTTGCTGAAGGCCGGCGCCGAGGTGGAGGCCGTCAATCCCGAGGGGCAGACCGCATTGATGGTGGTGGCCCGCTCAGGCCGGATCGATGCCGCGAAGCTGCTGCTGAAAGCCGGCGCCGACGTGAACGCGCGGGAGAAGTGGGCCGAGCAGACCGCGCTGATGTGGGCTTCTGCGCAGGGCCATCCGGAGATGATCCGCCTGCTGGTGAAGAGCGGCGCGAAGGTGGACGCGCGCGGCGCCACGCGTGAGTGGGCGCGGCGCATCACCTCGGAACCACGCCCCAAGGGCATGAACCGGGGCGGCTTCACGCCGCTGCTCTATGCAGCCCGCGAAGGCTGCATGGAGTGCGCACGCGAGCTGCTCAAGGCCGGCGCCGACATCGACCTGCCGGACCCGGATCAGAGCACGCCTTTGCTGGTGGCGCTGATGAACCTGCATTTCGACTTCGCGCTGTTCCTGATCGGGCAGGGCGCGGACGTGGATCGCTGGGACCTCTACGGCCAGACGCCGCTGTACGTGGCCATCGACATGAACACCCTGCCCAAGGGCGGGCGGCCGGACCTGCCGAGCGCGGACTTCACCACGGGACTGCAGGTGGCCGAGGCATTGCTGGCGAAGGGCGCCAACCCGAACATCCCGCTGAAGCTCAGGCCGCCGTACCGCAATTACATATTCGACCGTGGTGGGGACCAGGTGCTCTCCACCGGCGCCACGCCGCTGCTGCGCGCGGCCAAGGGCGGCGACGTTGCGGCCGTGAAGCTGCTGCTGGAGCATGGCGCTGACTACAAGTTCCCGACCGAAGCGGGCGTCACGCCGCTGATGGCTGCGGCCGGCAATGGCCACGGCGCCAATCCCACCCGCGGGCGTTACAAGACAGATGCGCAGGCCGCTGATTGCGCGCGCCTGCTCATTGCTGCCGGCGCGGATGTGAACGAGGCCACGCGCACGCGCGTGGCGCCGCTGCACAGCGCGGCGGGCAAGGGCTGGAACGAGACGATAAAGGTGCTGGCCGCCGCGGGTGCGGACCTGGAGATGGCCGACAGCAGCGGGTTGCGTCCCATTGACCATGCCGCCGGGCGTACCGCGCGCGGGTTCCTTGAGCCTGAGACCGAGGCGAAGAAGGAGACCATGCAAGTCCTGCGTGACCTGATCTTCGCGAAGACCGGGCGCGAGCCGCTGGAGTTCACGCCGCCGCCGGCGGGGCAGGGTGGTGCAGGTGGTGGCCGTCGTGGCGGAGGTGGGGCTCCGGGTGCGGGCGGTCCGCCGGGCGCAGGCGGTCCCGCTGGCGGCCCACCGGGCGCAGGTCCTGCGGGCGCGCCGGCCCCCTCAGGCCGCTGAAGAAGAATCTGCCCTCGACGGTAGGAAGCCGGGGCGGCTTCCGATTAGAATGCCGCCCCCTCCAGAACGTCCCCATCGTCTAGAGGCCTAGGACATCGCCCTTTCACGGCGGTAACCGGGGTTCGAATCCCCGTGGGGACGCCATTCCGGGCCGCACCGGTGCCACGCGTTGGCGCGGGATTCAGTCCGCCGGCGAATAGAAAGCCGTGAGCACGGCAGTCGAGGCCAGTGCGGCGCCAATCAGGATGATTTCCGCCACCACAGTCGCGTTGAAGGCTGCCGCAGCGCGTGGTGCGCCGGACTTCAGCGCCGGCCCGTAACGCCAGCGATTGAGCGCTGCGAGCAGCATCAGGATGGAAAACAGCCCGATCTTCAGCAGAAGCAGTCCGCCATAGGGTGTGGCCAGATTGCTCCAGTTCCCGAGGAGCAGGATCGCCAGGGCCAGGCCGGCCGTCGCAAGCAGCGGTACGATCTTCACGGCAAGTCGGGAAAACGCCTCGACGATTCGGCCCACAGTCTGTGAGGGCTCCTGCACGGCGATGCGGCGCAAGGGCAGCAGCGATCCGAACCAGAAAGCCACCGCTGCGATGTGGATGAAAAGGAGGGCCCCGAGGAGCCACTGCGGAGAGTGCGTGGTGGTGTGACCGGCTTGAGTGAAGGCAAACAGGACCAGCGTGGTGCCGGCCAGGGTGACGAAGCGCTCGAGGTGCGCCGGCGGGGAGAATCCGATGACCAGCAGTATCAGCCCGCTGGCGCGCCAGGCGAAAGCACTCGCAAGGGGAGAATCAAGGACGATGTCGCGCAGGCCTGAATCCGCGATGGCGCCCAGCTCGCCACCCAGGCGTGCAGGCTCCAGCACGAAGTGGCCCGCGACGAGGATCAGGGCCGCAAGGGCAGTTGCAAGTCCGGTACGACGTAGCGCCGCGATAGTGGCTGCCGCAAGTCCGCGCTGGAACAGGGCGAGGAACACCGCCATCCCGGCTGCCTGGAAGATGGCGATGAAACCCAGCGCCCGCAGGATGACCGATACACCATCGATCATCCGACGGCCTCAATGCTTGTGTGAGGAGTGATCGATCTCTGGCGCCGCACCGGGAGCAGCCTTGCCGCCCACCGTGAAGCTGACCTTGCCATTGATCACGTGGCCGTCGGCGCCGACCAGGCGATAGGTGAGCGTGTAGCGCCCGTTCTCGAGCTTCGGCGCGGCGACCTTGGCCTCTGCGCTCGCTGCTGTCGGCAAGCCGGTGATCTTCTGCTCCGCACCACCCTCCTTCTGCACGCTGAGCGCGGTCAGGCGCGCCGGCTCCGAAAAGCTCAGCATGAACGCGGCCGGCGCGGTCTCCACGGTGCTGCCGTCAGCCGGAACCGACGCCTTCAGTTTCGTATGCGCGAATGCCGGGCTGGCGAGCGTCGCGGCAATCAGCATGGTCGTCATCAGTCTCTTCATCGTCATCTCCAGTCCGCCGGGTGGACGTGCGCAACAGCATCCATTTTGGCATCCATTTCCATCCAATATAGGATCGGTGCATGAATACGGCCACGATTTACCACAACCCCGCCTGCGGGACCTCCCGCAACACGCTGGCCCTGATCCGCAATGCCGGCATCGAGCCCACAATCATCGAGTACCTGCGCACGCCATTGACCCGGGAGCAGCTGGCGGCGCTCATCACCGCCGCGGGCCTCAGCGTGCGGGAAGCGCTGCGTGAGAAGGGAACGCCTTTCCATGAGCTGGGTCTTGGCGATCAATCCCTCACCGACGGTCAGCTGCTGGATGCAGTAGTGACGCACCCGATCCTTCTCAATCGTCCCTTCGTGGTCACTTCGCTGGGAACGCGGCTGTGCCGGCCCTCGGAGCTGGTGCTGGACATCCTGCCGCAGCCACAGCGGGGATATTTCGCCAAGGAGGACGGCGAGGTGGTGATCGATGCCGGGGGTCGCCGCGCCCGTTGAGGACTTGTCCTTTCTATAAGTCCTGACTAATATTAGTGGAAACTTATAGAAAAGGATGACCCATGACTGTGGAAGTCGCCCATCACCTCGGCGCCGTGCGGCGCTCTGTCCGGTCGCTGGAGCGGGACGGCAGGCCCGCGCGCGCCGTGATCCTCACCCGCACCTATGACACGGACCAGGCCGATCTCTGGAACGCACTGACCAGCCCGGAGCGCCTGCCACGCTGGTTCCTGCCCGTAGAAGGGGACCTGAAACTGGGCGGTCGCTACCAGTTGAAGGGCAATGCAGGCGGCACCATCACCGACTGCGAACCGCCTGCACACCTGGGGCTGACGTGGGAAATGCGGGGCCAGGTGAGCTGGGTTGAAGTGCGCCTGGAGAGGGAATCAGCCACCCGCACGCGCTTCACGCTGACGCACACGGCGCCGCTCAGCGACTTCTGGAAGCAGTTCGGCCCGGGGGCCGTGGGCGTGGGTTGGGAACTGGGGCTGATGGGGATGGCCCTGCACCTGGCTGATCCCGCAGCGAAGTTCGATGAGGTGGCATTCGCCGCATCGCCGGAATCGAGGGTCTACATGACGGGCAGCAGCGAGAAGTGGGGTGAAGCCGCGATCGCAGGCGGCGAGGATCCTGACCAGGCGCGTGCGGCGGTACGCAACACCACAGCGTTTTATACCGGCCAGCCGCCTGCCTGATGCACGCGCTGGACGTCCTCGGTGATCCAGTCCGCCGGCGCATCCTGGAGCTGCTGGCGCAGAGTGAGCATGCCTCGGGGCAGATCGTCGAGGTGGTCGGCCGGGAATTCGGCATCACGCAGGCGGCTGTTTCGCAGCACCTGAAGGTGCTCAGGGACAACGGCTTCGCGCGCGTTCGCCCCGAGGGCACACGCCGCGTCTACGCGGTGGAGGTGGCGCCACTGCAGGAGATCGACCAGTGGCTGGAGATGTTCCGCAGCCACTGGGAGCCGAAGCTGGATGCACTTGCCACGGAGGTGGCGCGCGGCAAGCGGCAACGGCAGCGAAGGGGCTGATCCCGCGTCGCCCTCAGGTCGCCTTCGCCTTGCGCAGGCGTTCGCTCTCCCGCTTGATCGGCTTGGACACCGGGCAGACCTCCTGCAGGTAGCCATTGAGCGTATTGGCCAGGTTGTCGCGCACCAGGCTGTAGTGGATGAACTGCCCGCGCCGCTCGCTGCTGATCAGGCCGGCGTTCTCAAGCACCGACAGGTGCTTGGACACCGAGGGCTTGGAGATCTCGAAACGGTCGGCGATTTCCCCGGCCGTGAGGTCGGTGGCCGACAGGTACGCCAGGATCTTCCGCCGCACGGTGGAGGAGAGAGCCTCGAAAACCTTGTCCAGTGACATGGGAGTTATTTAGCCTATTGAATAACTATCAAAATGAGAGGAGTATTTATCCAGTAAGCTAACTATACAACAAAGGGAGCCTGTCATGATGGTCTGGACTTACCTGGTTTACATCGCGATCAGCCTGGCCGCCACAATCTGGGTGGGGCGCAGCCTGCACCACAATGGCCGGGTGTTCCTCGTGGAGAACTTCCGGGGCCAGGAGACGCTGGCCGACTCGATCAACCACCTGCTGCTGGTGGGCTTCTACCTGATCAACATCGGCTTCGTGTCGCTCGCCCTGCGTTACGGCCAGAAGCCGGTGAACCTGGTGGGTGCGGTGGAGTTCCTCAGCACCAAGATCGGCCTGGTGATCGTGCTGCTCGGGTTCATGCACTTCTTCAACATGCGCATGCTGGCGCGCTTCCGCGACTCGTCGGTATTCGGCAGGCTGGTGCCGCGACCGGCAACCTGAGGCGCAACCCCCAGTGAAGGGCGGGCCAGATCAGTGGGTCTGGTCCGCCCCGGCCTTTCCAGTGACGATCCGTGCTCCCCGCTGGTACGTCCAGTACGCGCCCGCCCAGTCGATCAGCACCACCAGCCGGTTGCGGAAACCGATCAGGAAGTAGATGTGCGCGGCCAGCCAGAACCACCACGCGAGCACGCCGGAGAACCGCAGGCGCCCCATGTCGACCACCGCGGCCATGCGCCCGATGGTGGCCAGCAGACCGTGGTGCCGGTAGCGGAAGGGCGGTGCGGGCTTTCCCGCCAGGCGCGCGCAGAGCGTGCGCGCCACGTGGTTGCCCATCTGCTTGGCCGCCGGCGCAATGCCGGGTACGGGCCCCTCGGGCGCGGTGACCGCCGCCAGGTCGCCGGCCACGAAGATCTCCGGGTGCCCGGGCACTGACAGATCCTGCGCCACCTGCACACGCCCATTGCGATCCAGCGGCACGCCCAGGCTGCGCGCCAGCGGCGAGGCAGTGACGCCGGCCGCCCACAAGACAGTGCGCGTGGCCAGGCGTTCCTCGCCCATGTTCACGCCAGATGCATCCACGCCTGTGATGGCGCGGCCGGTGAGTACGGTAACACCGAGCTTTGCCAGCTGCCGCTTCGCGCTGGCGGAAAGTGCCTCGGGAAAGGCGGGCAGCACGCGCGCACCGGCTTCCACGAGTACCACCCGCGCGCTGGCCGGATCAATGCGCCGGAATTCGCCGGTAAGCGTGTGCCGCGCGATCTCCGCCAGCGTGCCGGCCAGTTCCACGCCGGTCGGACCGCCGCCGACGATCACGAACGTGAGCTGCGCGCGGACTTCCTCCGGATCGCTGGACGCTTCCGCACATTCGAAGGCATTGAGGATGCGCCCGCGGATGCGCAGCGCATCATCCAGCGTCTTCAATCCCGGTGCAAAAGGCGCCCAGTCGTCATGGCCGAAGTAGGCGTGCGACACGCCGGTGGCCAGCAGCAGGTAGTCGTAGCTCACGGCCGCGTCGCCGATGAACACCTGGCGCGAGGCTGGATCGATGCGCGTCACCTCGCCCAGGCGCACCGTGACATTGGCCTGGCGGCGCAGGATGTGCCGCAGTGGTGCGGCGATTGATGGCGAGGCAAGCCCCGCCGTGGCCACCTGGTACAGCAGCGGCTGGAAGGTGTGGTGGTTGTGCTGGTCGACCAGCAGGATGTCGGCTGGCGCCCTGCGCAACGCGCGCACCGCCCACAGCCCGGCAAAGCCCCCGCCGATCACGAGGATCCGCGGCCTGCTGTCCTGCGCCGGGCCTGGCACGCCTCAGGCCAGCTTCACGCCGGAGCTGCTGAATGGCAGCTGCTGCACCGTCTTGCCGGTGAGCTGCGCGATGGCGTTCGCCACCGCCGGTCCGATGGGTGGCGTGCCGGGTTCTCCCACGCCGGTTGGTGCGGCGGTGGAGGGCACGATGTATACCTCGATCCTGGGCGCCTCGTTGATGCGCAGCACGGTGTGGTCGTGGAAATTGCTCTGCTTCACGCGCCCGTCTTCCAGCGTGATGAGGCCGGTGGCCACGGCGCTGAGGCCGTAGATGATTCCCGACTCCATCTGCATCGCGACGATGTTGGGATTCACGGCAATGCCGCAATCCACTGCGCACACTACGCGTTCGACCTTGAAGCCATTGCCCCGCTGGCTGACCTCGACGATCTCGGCCACCACGCTGTTGAAGGATTCATGCACGGCCACGCCGCGCGCGGTGCCCTTGGGCAGCTCGCTGCCCCAGCCGGCCTTTTCGGCGGCGAGGTTCAGTGCCGCCAGGTGGCGGGGATGTTTCGCCAGCAGGCTGCGGCGCAGCTCCACCGGATCCTGGCCGGTGCCGCGGGCGATCTCGTCCAGGAAGGCCTCCACCGCATAGGCCGTGTGCGTGGATCCCACCGAGCGCCACCACAGCACGGGCACGCCCAGCTTCGTGGTGTGCAGGTCCACCATCAGGTTCGGGATGTCATAGGGGAGGTTCGAGACGCCCTCCACCGAGCTGTTGTCGAACTTCGCATCCGGGGCCATCAGCCCCGTGCCTTCCATGATGGACTGGCCGACGATGCGCTGCTGCCAGGCGGTGATCCTGCCGCTCTTGTCCACCGCAGCGCTGAGCGTGTGCAGGTAGGCGGGGCGGTAGAAGCCGGCGCGCAGGTCATCCTCGCGCATCCACACCATCTTGACGGGCCGGCCGCTGCCGTCCGCCTTGGCGATGGCCACGGCATCTGCGAGATAGTCGGACCAGGCATTGCCGCGGCGGCCGAAGCTGCCGCCGGAGTAGAGCATGTGGATCTTCACCTGCTCGGGCTTCAGCCCCAGCATCTTCGCGATCACGTTCTGGTCGCCGGTGTGGAACTGCTCGCCGTTCCAGACCTCGCAGCCGTCGGGCCTGATCCGCACCACGCAGTTCATCGGTTCCATCGCGGCATGGGCGAGGAAGGGGAACCAGTAGGTGGCATCGAACCGCTGGCCGGCCTCCAGCGCCGCCGCCACATCGCCTTCCTTGCGCACTTCCACGCCCGGCTCGGCGGCCAGTGCCTGGTAGTCGGCGAGGATGGCATCGGAGCCCTTGGTGAAGGCCTTGCTCTCGTCCCACTCGATCTTCAGTGCATCGCGCGCCTTCTTTGCCGACCAGGTGTCGGTGGCCAGGACGGCCACGCCCTCGCGCGCTGAACCCTTGAATTGCACCACGTTGACCACATTGGGCAATGCCTTGGCGGCGGTGGCGTCGACGCGCTTCACCGTGGCGCCGAAACGCGGTGGCAGCGCCACCACGGCGACCAACATGTCGGGCAGCTGCATGTCCTGGGTGTAGAACGCCGCGCCACTGGATTTTTCCAGCGCGTCCACGCGCGGGGTGTCGCGGCCGATGAGCGTGAAGGCTTCCGGTTCCTTCACCTTCACGCCGTGGGGTACTTCCAGCCTGGCTGCGGCTGGCGCGAGTTCGCCGAAGGTGATGCTGCGGCCGCTGCCGGCATGCGACACGATGCCCTTGCTGATGGTGATCCCGGCGGCCGGCACACTCCATCGGGTCGCGGCCGCCTGCACCAGCATCGCTCGCGCCGTGGCGCCGGCCTGGCGCATCGGCTGCCAGAATGCGCTGATGGTGGTGCTGCCGCCGGTGCCCTGCATGATGCCGCCGAAGGCCGGATTGCCGTACAGCTTCACGTCCGCAGGAGCGGCCTCGATGCTCACCTGGTTCCAGTCCGCATCCAGCTCTTCGGCGATCAGCGTGGCCAGGCCCGTGTACGCACCCTGGCCCACTTCCGTGTTCGGCGAGATCACCGTGATGCGGCTGTCGGTACCGATGCGCAGGAACTGGTTCGGCGCGAGGGTGGCCCCGGCATCGCTGCCGCTGGTGGAACAGCCGGAAAGCAGGGGGACGGTGCCCACCATTGCCAGCGTGAGGCCGGCGCCCCTCAGCACGTCGCGGCGGCTCGGTTGCGCCAGCGTGGCAGCGTTGAGGATGCGCACCGGCGGGGATGCGTCGCTATTGAAATGTTTCATGGCGGAATCCTGCTCAGGAGGCCAATGCCGCGGCGGCACGGTGGATGGCGGCGCGGATGCGCATGTAGGTGCCGCAGCGGCAGATGTTGCCCGTCATGGCGGCATCGATCTGCGCGTCGCTGGGCTGGCGGTTCTGCTGCAGCAGCGCGGTGGCGCTCATGATCTGCCCGGACTGGCAATAACCGCACTGGGGCACGGCTTCGGCCACCCAGGCATCCTGCAGGGCCTTGCCCACCGCGTCGTTGGCCACGTGCTCGATGGTGGTGATCTTCTTTCCTTCCAGCGCCGACACCGGCAGCATGCAGCTGCGCGTGGCCGCGCCGTCGACGTGTACCGTGCAGGCGCCGCACAGGGCCATGCCACAGCCGAACTTGGTGCCGGTGAGCTTCAGGTGATCGCGCAGCACCCAGAGCAGGGGAGTGTCCGGCCCGGCCTCGGTGCTGAGCTGGCGGCTGTTGACGTCGAGCGTGATCATGACTATCCCTTCCCCGGATACGAAGACCTGTGCGAGCGGGCATTATCCTACAATCACCCCCGCATGACCGATCTGCCCGCCACGGATGAATCCGCGCTGCTCGCACAGGCACTGGCCTGGCGTGAGAGCGGGCTGCGCGTGGGCATCGCTACGGTGGTGTCCACATGGGGCTCCGCACCGCGCCCGGCGGGCAGCTTGCTGGTCTGCAATGAGGCCGGGCAGTTCGCGGGCTCGGTATCCGGTGGCTGCGTGGAAGTCGCGGTGATCGAAGCGGCTGCGGACGTGATGCGCGATGGCGCGCCACGACTGCTGGAGTTCGGCGTGAGCGACGAGCTGGCATTCAGCGTGGGACTTGCGTGCGGCGGTCGCATCCGCGTCTGGGTGGAGGCACTGGAATAATGCGGCAGGGCCTGGCGCATGCATTGCTCGCCGCGCGCCGCGAGGCGCGTCCGGTGGTGCTGCTCACGCCGCTGGACGGCGGCCAGCAGCGCCTGCTCGATGAGCCCGCGTTGCAGCTTCTGGCGCATACCGAGCCAGGCCTCGCCGCCGCGGCCCGCACGGCCCTGGCCGGTGACCGGGTGCAGGTGGTCGAGGAGGCGGGGCACGAAGTGATGCTGGCCCCGCACAATCCACCGCTGCGACTGGTGATTGTCGGCGCGGTGCACATCAGCGAGGCGCTATGCGCGATGGCGCGCGCCACCGGCTATGCCGTGACGGTCATCGATCCACGCTCGGCATTCCTGCGGCCTGAGCGTTTTCCCGGTGTGCAGCTGCTGGACCAGTGGCCCCGCGAAGCCTTTGCGCAGATCAGGCCGGATGCACGCACGGCCGTGGTGCTGCTCACCCACGATCCGAAGATCGACGACCCGGCCCTGCTTGCCGTGCTGCCCACGGAGGCTTTCTACATCGGCGCCCTCGGCTCGACGCGCACGCATGCCAAGCGCCTGCAGCGGCTGAGTGAGGCGGGGGTGGACGAGGCGGCACGTGCCCGCATCCGCGGGCCGGCCGGACTTTCCATCGGTGCGCGCACGCCGGCGGAGATTGCGGTGTCGGTGCTGGCGGAAATGACGCAGGCGCTGCGTCTTCCGGCAACGCCATAAAAATCCGGCCGCGCAAGGCGGCCGGAAAGCCAGACTGCTTCCTGAAAGGAAACTAGTTGGCCGGGGGGGCTGGGAGCACGGGCGGCGTGCCGGGCACGGCCGGAGGTGCTGCAGGCGAAACAGGTGGCAGGGCGGGACGGGAATTCACCTCATCCGGCTTGACGGTGATGCGGTTCTCCACGCGCTTCACGCCGTCGGCGTTCCTGGCGATCTTTTCCGCATTGGAACGCTCGGTCTGCGTATCCGCAGAACCGGACAGAGTCACAACGCCATCCTTCACGTCGACATTCACGTCGAGGCCTTCGACCTCCGGAGAACGCAGCATGCTGGACTTGATCTTCGCCAGCAGGCTGGCGTCATCCACGGCCTCGCCAGCGCGCTGTGTGGTCGCCTGGGCGTCCTTCTTCACTTCCCTGGCGTCATCGGCATAAGCGGGCAGGGCGGCTACGCCACCGACCACCAGCGATGCCACGGTAATCGCGATGGTTTTCCTCATGTGCGCTCCTTCGTCACTTCGGACATGCTTGAACCTTGTTGGCGCACAGGTTCGCGCGGCGGGTGAGGATCAGCAGCTACCGCGCACTGTCTTCGGCAGTAGGATTTTTCCTGCTGTCGCGGAAAGGCGTCAGGCGCAGCGACTTGGCACAGCCCGTTGCATCCATGAAAGAGAGGTTGTCGCGGCCCACCTCGATGAAGTGGTGGCACTGGACGCAGTCGACGATTCCGCCCCAGGCGGCGAATTCCTCGAGCGTGGCCAGATCGCGGATCTGTTCCGGCGGCGCAATCCTGGCTCCGCAGCGCTGGCACTGGATGTGGACCGATTTGATGAGATGCATTTCGGCACTCCCTCTTCCTGTCCGTTGAACCCATGTTAGTCACAGGACGGCCGCGAGCGGAATGCCTCCGCGTGCCGACACTTGCAACGGGGGAGAAAGGGGGAAAGGATGGCGCTCCCTACCGGATTCGAACCGGTGTACTAGCCTTGAGAGGGCTATGTCCTGGGCCTCTAGACGAAGGGAGCGTTGCCTGAAAATGGCACCTGAGGCGCCATGCCGCGGCCGGGCTGCGGGGCGCGGTATTATATGCGTCGCGACTCCATGCTCAAGTCCCCGCTTAACCTGAGCTAATATGCGGCGATGGCATCGCTGTTCTTCTGGCGCAAGGACAAGCCCGCAGCCCCCCGGGCGGCGGCCCCGGCGCCCGTGGCAGAGGTGCCGGCTTTTGGCCCTGTCACCGTCACCACCGTGAATCTCGACGCCCCGCTGCGGCTGCCGGTGCAGCGCGTGGCACTGGCGGTGGCGCTGGGCGACGACCGCGCCGCAGATCCCGACATCCGGCTCGATGCCGCGCAGACCCGCCTGCTGCTGGCCGCCAGCAATGAATTTGCCCGCGTCGGCACCGAGCCGCGCTACACGCCCCAGCGTCCCTCGCTGCTGCCCCAGCTGCTCGAAGTGCTTGGCGACGAGGAGGCCTCGCTGCGCGCCTTCTCACGCATCATCTCCCAGGATCCGCATCTCACTGGCGAGCTGTTGCGCGCGGCAAACAGCCCGCTGTATCGCGTCAGTCCTGCGCCAGTCGAAAGCATTGACCGCGCGACAGTGCTGCTCGGGACCACCGGGCTGCGCACCCTGATCGCTGGCGCGGTGATGAATCCCGCGAAGCTGGCCGGTGGCGCCGGTGCCGGCGGATTCGGCGACGTCATCTGGGAGCAGACGCTGTACGCGGCCTCAGCCGCGGAAGCCTGGGCGGCACGCAACCAGAGCGCAGACCCTTTCGCCGCACACCTGGTAGCGCTGCTGCACGGCCTGGGCAGCGTGGCCGTGTACCGTGTGCTGAGCGATCTTCATGCAGCGCAGGGCGTGAAGCCCGATGCAGCGGCCATCGCCAGCAGCATCGAAACCAATGCCGCGGTCACGGCCGCCCGCATTGCGGCGAGCTGGGGTCTTTCCGAACGCACGCGCCAGGCACTGGAAGCGCAATCGGCAGCCGCTCCGGTGGCAGATGTCGCGCCCCTGGCCCGCACGCTGGAGTTCGGCCTGCTGGCCGGGGCGCTTACCCTGCTGTGCCGCCGCCGCCGCTTCACCCCGCAGCAGGCGCTGGAGCAGCTGTCACTGGCCGGCTTTTCCGGCCCGGTCACCGAACGCATCTGGGATCGGCTGGCGAGCGCCTACATTGCCCATTAGGCCGCTACCGGCCCGGCCGTGTGCCACCCGCGATATGATCCGCGCATCCTTCAACCTGAAAGACCTTCTTTCGCCCGGAATACTTCCTTGACCTCTGACTCCGACGCCAGCCCCAGGGCGGCAGGCTCCCCGCGCATCATCCCGCGCGCCGGGCATCCGATCTCCCGCCGCCACATCTCATCCAACGCACTGCGCGTGCTGTATCGCCTGCGGGAAGGAGGCTACCAGGCCTTCCTCGTCGGTGGCTGCCTGCGCGACCTGATGATCGGGGTGGTGCCCAAGGACTTCGACGTCGCCACCAGCGCGCGCCCGGAGGAAGTGAAGCGCCTGTTCCGCAATTGCCGGCTGATCGGGCGGCGCTTCCGGCTGGCCCATGTGTTCTTCGGGCACGAGATCATCGAGGTGGCTACCTTCCGCGCCGCCAGCGCGCCGCTGCCCGGTGAGGAAACCGAGGACGACCCGGACATCCTGCTGGAAGTCGGCGCCAGCGAAGACAATCCGGAGAGCGAAGCCGAGGAGGATGCCGCGCGCGAGCGCGATGCCGGTCTGGAGGAGGAGGATGAGCCGCCGCCTCCGGTGGAAGCCGGAAGTGCGTCGCACCCCGGAGACCGCCTGCTGGATCAGGGTGGCCGCATCCTGCGCGACAACACCTACGGCACCATAGAAGAGGACGTGTGGCGGCGCGATTTCGCGTGCAACGCGCTCTACTACAACATCGAGGATTTCTCGCTGTGGGACTACGTGGGCGCGGTGGAGGACATCCAGGCCCGCCGCCTGCGCCTCATCGGCGACCCCGGCCAGCGCTATCGCGAGGACCCGGTGCGCATGCTGCGCGCGGCACGCTTCGAGGCCAAGCTGGGCTTCTCGCTGGATGCAGACACTGAAGCGCCGGTAACGGAACTGCGGCATCTGCTGACCGAAGTGCCGGCGGCACGGCTGTTCGACGAGACCCTGAAGCTTTTCCTCACCGGCCACGGCGTGCGATCGCTGGAGGTGCTGCGCCGGCGCGGCCTGCTGGCAGCGCTGTATCCGGCGGTGGAGCGCGCGCTGGCGGAGCATCCGGGCAGCGACGTGGAGCGTCTGCTGGAGGCTGGCCTCGCCAACACCGACGAGCGGGTGCAGGCCGGCAAGTCGGTGACTCCGACCTTCCTCTTCACGCTGCTGCTGTACGGGCCCATTGCGGCGTACATCGGGCGGCAGCCGCAGGAGAAGTGGAGTGACGTGGGCACCATCCTCGATGGCTGCGACGCGGCCCTGCGCGAGACGCAGAAGCGGGTGACCATTCCGAAGCGCTTCTCGCTGGGTGTGCGTGACATGTTCGCGCTGCAGCCGCAGCTGGAACAGCCACGCAGCCGCCGCGTGCTGCGGCTGATCGAGCAGCCGCGCTTCCGTGCGGCCTTCGACCTGCTGCTGCTGCGCGCGCAGGTGGGCATGGCTCCACAGCAGCTGGTGGACTGGTGGGCGGCGCTGCAGGCAGCCGACGCCGAGACCCGCACGCAGATGGTGCTCGCTCTGGAGGCCTCGCGCGGCCAGCGTGGTGATGGCGAGGATGAGGGCGGCGAAGGCCGGCCGCGCCGCCGTCGCCGGCGACGGCGGTAACCGCCAGGCATGGAGCAGGGGAACGGGGTGTGGGTGCCGGCCTATGTGGGTGTCGGCAGCAACATGGGCGATTCCAGGGCCCGGGTCCGGGATGCCTTCGCTGCGCTGGCCGGCCTGCCGCAAACCCGCCTCATCGCCCGCTCGCGGCTGTATCGCACGCGCCCCTTCGGTCCGGTGCCGCAGGGAGATTTCATCAACGCGGTCGCCGGGTTGCTCACGCAGCTGGATGCGGTCGCGTTGCTGGAGGGCCTGCGGGGCATCGAAAGCGCCGCCGGTCGCGTGCGCAATGAACGCTGGGGTCCGCGGACGCTGGACCTGGACCTGCTGGTGTTCGGCGCCGGGCAGCTGCAGACGCCGGAGTTGACGGTGCCGCACCCGGGCATCCCCGAGCGTGGTTTCGTGCTGGCGCCATTGCACGACGTGGCCCCGACGCTGGAAGTGCCCGGCGCCGGTCGCGTGGAAGTGCTGCTGCGCCAGCTGGCCGATGACGGCATCGCCGAAGTGATCGACGCATGACGCCAGCGATGCCGCACCGGTATCTCGTGGTCGAGGGCGCCATCGGCGTGGGCAAGACCAGCCTCGCGCGGCGCCTGGCCGCCACGCTCAACGCACAGCTGGTGCTGGAACAGGCGGACGAGAATCCCTTCCTGGAACGCTTCTACCGCAACCCGCGCGTGGGAGCGTTGCCGGCGCAGCTCTACTTCCTGTTCCAGCGTGCGCAGCAGCAGGCCTCGCTCACGCAGCAGGACCTCTTCGGGACCGTGCGCGTGGCCGACTACCTGCTGGCCAAGGACGACCTGTTCGCGCACATGACACTGGACGACGAGGAATACGGCCTCTACCGGCAGGTGCATGAGCGGCTGTCCATCGACGCGCCGCGCCCGGACCTGGTGGTGTACCTGCAGGCCCCGGTGGATGTGCTGCTCGACCGCATCGCGCGGCGCGGCATCGCCCACGAGAGCCTGATCGACCGCGCCTATCTCACGCGCCTCAATGAGGCCTATGCACGCTTCTTCCATGCCTATTCGGACAGCCCGCTGCTGATCGTGAATGCGGCGAGCATCGATCCGGTGGGCAATGACGCCGACTACGAGGAGCTGCTGGGGCAGATCAGCCGCACGGTGCGTGGCCGGCTCTACTACAATCCCCTCCGTCACAAGGGACTGTAAGCATGTACACCCAGCTGCAGCTGCGCGATGCGGCCCGCCAACCGGTGAGCCTGACCACGCTGAACCGCATGCGCGAGGAGGCAGAGCCCATTGCGGCGCTCACCTGCTACGACGCCAGCTTCGCGGTGCTGCTGGACCAGGCCAATGTCGACCTGGTGCTGGTGGGTGATTCCCTCGGCATGGTGATACAGGGGCACGACACCACCGTGCCGGTGACGGTGGACGACATGGTCTACCACACGCGCGCCGTGTCGCGCGGCAGCTATCGTCCCTTCCTGGTCGCCGACCTGCCGTTCATGAGCTACTCCTCCCCCGACGTGGCGCTGGCCAACTCCGTGCGGCTGATGCAGGAGGGCGGGGCGCGCATGGTGAAGCTGGAGAGCGGCGCCGAGCAGCTGCGCATCGTCGAGGTGCTGGCGGGACACGACATCGCGGTGTGCGCGCACCTGGGCCTGAAGCCGCAGTCGGTGCACAAGACCGGTGGCTTCCGCGTGCAGGGCAGGGAGAAGGATGCTGCCGAGCGCATCGTGCGCGATGCGCGCGACCTGGAGTCCGCGGGCGCGGACATCGTGCTGCTGGAATGCGTGCCCAACGAAGTGGGCCGGGCGGTGACCGAGGCGCTGCACGTGCCGGTGATCGGCATCGGGGCGGGCCCGTCGGTCAGCGGACAGATCCAGGTGCTGTACGACATCCTCGACATCACGCCTGGCCGCAAGCCGCGGTTCGTGCGCAATTTCATGAGCGGGGTCGACTCCCCGCTGGCCGCGGTCAGCGCGTACGTGCGCGCAGTGAAGCAGCGCGACTATCCCGCCGCGGAGCACTGTTTCTCCTGATGCTCACCATCGGGCGAATCGCCGAACTGCGCGAGGCGGTGAAGGCCTGGCGGCTGGATGGGGAGCGCGTGGGACTGGTGCCCACGATGGGCTCGCTGCACGACGGGCACATGAGCCTGCTCACCACCGCGCGCCAGCATGCCGATCGCGTGATCGCCAGCGTATTCGTCAATCCGCTGCAATTCGGACCCGGCGAGGATTTCGAGCGCTATCCGCGCACGCCCGGGGACGACCAGCGGCTGTTGGAAAAGGCCGGCTGCGACATGCTGTTCCTGCCGTCGGTGCGCGAGATCTACCCGGATGGCGGCCAGAGTGCCACCCGCGTGACAGTGGAATCGCTGTCGCAGATCCTGTGCGGACGCGTGCGGCCCGGGCACTTCGACGGCGTGGCCACGGTGGTGGCCAAGTTGTTCGGCATCGTGCAACCGGACGTGGCCGTGTTCGGCGAGAAGGACTACCAGCAGCTGTCCATCATCCGCCGCATGACCGCGGACCTGGACATCATGGTGCAGGTAATCGGCGCGCCAACCGTGCGTGCGCCGGATGGGCTGGCGATGAGCTCGCGCAACCGCTATCTCACGCCCGCGGAGCGCGAGTTGGCACCGCGCATCTACGCCACACTGCGCGCCGCCGCCGGGCGCATCGAAGGCGGCGAGCGCGACTTCTCGGGGCTTGCGGCCTGGGGCATGGCGCAACTGCAGTCGGCCGGCATGGCTCCGGACTACTTCGAGGTCCGCGAGGCAGGCACGTTGCGCGAGCCTGGCGTGACTTCCCGCGAGCTGGTGATCCTCACCGCCGCGCGGCTCGGCAAGGCCAGGCTCATCGACAACCTGCGCCTGACCCTGCGCTGAGCCGGCCTGCGCATGCCGGCGCTTTGCCGGCTGCCCGTATACTGGGTCCATGCTGCTGCCACGGGAAATCTACACCGCGAGCCAGGTGAGGCAACTGGAGGCCTCGGCGCTGGTCGACGGAGTGACCGGCTATATACTGATGAAGCGGGCCGGCGCCGCGGCCTTCTCGGTGTTGCGCCAGCGCTGGCCCCTGGCACGTGCGCTGGTGGTTGTTGCAGGGCCAGGCAACAACGGCGGCGATGGCATGGTCCTGGCGCGCCTGGCACACCAGGCTGGCCTGGACGTGCGCGTGATGATGGTTGGCGATACCGCTGCTGCGCGTGGCGAGGCGCGCGAGGCACTGGCTGATCTGCGGGCAGCGGGGCTTGAGCCAACGCCGCTGGATTCCGTTGCGCTGGTGAAGGCGGATCTGGTCATCGACGCATTGCTGGGCATCGGCGCCCACGCGCCACTGCGGCCGGAACTGCAGGCGGCCATCGAGGCCATCAACAATGCCGGCCGGCGTGTTTTCGCGCTGGATCTTCCTTCAGGGCTCGATCCGGATACCGGGCATGTGATGCCCGCGGTGCGCGCCACGGCCACGCTCGCGTTCATCGGGCTCAAGCAGGGAATGTTCCTCGGCGAGGGGCCCGAACATTGCGGTGACCTGCAGTTCGATGCGCTGCAGGTGGCGCGCGCACCGATCGAACCGGCGCTGCGGCGGCTTGCCTATGATGTGCTCGCCGAGTCCATGCCGCCGCGGCCGCGGCGCAGCCACAAGAGCCAGTTCGGTCGCGTGCTGGTGGTGGGCGGTGGCAAGGGGATGCCGGGTGCGGTGCGGCTGGCCGGTGAGGCCGCGCTGCGCGTCGGCGCCGGACTGGTGACGGTGGCCAGCCTGCCGGCGCATCTTCCGGCGGTGACGGGGCAACGTCCGGAGCTGATGTTCTGCGCGCTGCACGATCCCGGCGACGTCGCTGCCGCAATGACCAATGCCGACGTGGTGGCGGTGGGACCGGGACTGGGTCGCGATGCCTGGGCCGCGGCCGTGCTCGAGGCGGTGCTCAGCGCGCAGATTCCCAACCAGCGACTCGTGCTGGATGCCGATGCGCTCAACATGATCGCGGCCATGCCAGAGCCGCCGCACCGGGACGACTGGGTGCTCACTCCCCATCCGGGTGAGGCCGCCCGCATGCTGGGCGTGCCCTCCGCTGCGGTGGAAGAAGATCGCCTTGGCGCACTGAAGGAGCTGCGCCGCCGCTACGGCGGAATCGTCGTGCTGAAGGGCGCAGGCACCTTGCTCGGCGCCACGGGCCAGGTGCCACGCCTGTGCGGCCATGGCAATCCCGGCATGTCGGTGCCGGGCATGGGCGACGTGCTCACCGGCGCCGTGGCCGGATTCCTCGTCCAGAGCGAGCGTCCCTTCGAAGCCACTGCTGGCGCGGTCTACGCGCATGCGGTGGCCGGCGACCACTGCGCACGCTCTGGCCTGCGCGGCGTGCTGGCACTGGAAGTGGTGCAGGAACTGCGCGTGGTGCTGGCCCAGCTGCCATGACCGCAGCGTCGACGCCCGCGCCCGACGCGGGAAGCTGGATTGCGCTGGCCGATGAGTCGGCCACCGCGGAATTCGCCGCGCGCCTGGCGCGCGCATTGCCCGCTGCCACACCGCCGCTGGTGATCTACCTGCACGGTGACCTGGGCGCCGGCAAGACCACACTGGCCCGGGGCATGTTGCGGGCGATGGGCGAGACCGGGGCGGTGCGCAGCCCCACCTATGCGCTGATGGCTGAATACCAGCCGGCAGGAACGCGCGTGCTTCACCTGGACCTGTATCGCCTGGATTCCCCGGACGATCTGCTCGCCCTGGGTCTGGCCGATCACCTGCCCGGCAGCACGGTGTGGCTGATTGAATGGCCGGAGAAGGGCGCAGGCGGCGGGCTGCCACCTGCGGATGCGGCGGTGTACCTCGAGCCCGACGGTCGCGCCCGCAGGGCGTGCATCGTGCCGCGCTCCGCCAGCGGAGCACGCTGGGCAGCAGCGGTAGCTGCAGACTCCGGATGATGAAAATGGGCTATCCCCATATTTTTATTGAAAATAGATAACGCCAGCCGTAAAGTGCGGCGATGATTTCGCGCCGGGGTTCTCCGTGGTTGCTGGCCTGCTGCGCGTTGCTGATGGCAGCGCCGCTGGCGGCGGCCACCCTGTTGCGGCAGGCAGTACTGGTTGCGCCCGGCGAAGACGGCGCGCGGCTGGAGCTTGACCTGCCTGCTTCGGCGGCCAGGCCCAAGGTCTTCACACTTTCCAAACCTCATCGCCTCGTCATCGACCTGCCGCGCACAAGCCTTGCGAAGGGCGCCCGGCTCCCGGCGCCAGCAGGGCCTGTGCGCACGGTGCGTGATGGCGTGCAGCCCGGGGGCACGCTGCGCCTGGTGCTGGAACTGAAGCAGGGGATGTCCTTCAAGTCGCGCACCGAGGGCAACAGGTTCATTGTCGAGTTGGGCCGCGCGCCAGCCGCGGCTGCGATGGCCTCCACCGCAACGCCTGCACCCGCGCCCGCTGCCGCAGCGGCGCCGGCCGTGGCCACACCGGTGCGAGCGGAGCATGCGCCGCGTGACGCGGGCCGCGATGTGGTGGTCGCCATTGATGCCGGCCACGGCGGCGATGATCCCGGTGCCATCGGCAAGGGCGGCACGCGCGAGAAGGACGTGGTGCTGAAGATCGCGCAGGAGCTGGCGAAGCGCGTGAACGCGCAGCCCGGCATGCGTGCCTATCTCACCCGCAATGACGACCGCCGCATCCCGCTGCCTGAACGCACGCGGCTGGCGCGTGTGGCGGGGGCCGACATCTTCATCTCCGTGCACGCGGACTCGGTGCCGCGCAGCGAAGTCACCGGTTCCTCGGTGTATGTGCTCAGCGAGAAAGGCGCCTCCAGCGAAGCGGCCCGCTGGCTGGCGGACCAGGAAAACGCCGTGGATCGCGGCCGCGGCGAGCGCGAAGACCCGCTGGCTTCGGTGCTGGTGGACCTGTCGCAGACTGCCAGCATCGGCCTGAGCGCCGACGCCGCCCAGCACGTGCTGGCCCAGCTCGACCGCGTCGGCACCGTCCGCAAGACCAGGGTGCAGAGCGCGGCTTTCGTGGTGCTGAAATCCCGCGACATCCCCGCACTGCTGGTCGAAACCGCCTTCATCTCCAATCCGGGCGAGGAGAAGAAGCTGCGCACGCCGGCGCACCAGCAGGCCGTCGCCGACGCCATCTTCAAGGGCGTGCTGGAGTATTTCCGGCAGAGCCCGCCGGATGGCACGTATTTCGCGCGCGAGCGCGAGGAACGCCGCCTGGTGGCTTCTTCTCCCTAGGGCAAGCCCCGACCCATTAAGATCGCGGGCCTCATGGCCATTCGCGTTTTGCCCTCCCACCTCATCGACCAGATCGCCGCCGGCGAGGTGGTGGAGCGGCCGGCTTCCGTGATCAAGGAGCTGGTGGAGAACGCACTGGATGCCGGCGCCACCCGCATCGAGATCGAGATCGAGGCCGGCGGCGCGGGGCTGATCCGCGTGCGCGACAACGGCCATGGCATTGCGCCGGCGGAGCTGGCGCTGGCGCTCACCCGCCATGCCACCAGCAAGATCGCCGACCTTGATGACCTCGCGGCCGTGTCCACCCTGGGCTTCCGCGGCGAGGCACTGCCCTCGATTGCCGCCGTGGCGCGCCTTCGGCTGGCCTCGCGCCAGCGGGGTGCGGGCGACGCCAGCGAGATCACGGCAGAGGACGGGCAGGTGGGGGACATCCGTCCGTCGGCTCAGCCCGAGGGCACCGTGGTGGAGGTGCGCGATCTTTTCTTCAATGTACCCGCGCGGCGCCGCTTCCTGCGCAGCGAGGCAACCGAGGCCACGCATGTGCTGCGCATGGTCGAACGCCTGGCGCTGGCGCGCCCGGATGTGACGCTGCGCTACGCGAACAATGGTCGCGAGCAATTGCGCGTCGCAGCGGCCAACGATGCCGCCGGCCAGCAGGCGCGGCTGGCCGCCGTGATGGGCGAGGAATTCGCTGCCGGCTGCATGGACATCGACATCGCCACGGGTCCGTTGCGCGTCACCGGCTGGATGAGCCGGCCCACCTTCGCGCGCGCGCAGGCAGACCTGGCGCACTGGTTCGTCAACGGCCGGGCCGTGCGTGACCGTTTGCTGATGAACGCGGTGAAGCTGGGGTACCGGGACGTGCTCTACGGCGGTCGCCATCCCGCCTACGTGCTGCACCTTTCCATCGATCCGCGCGAAGTGGACGTCAATGCGCATCCCGCCAAGCAGGAGCTGCGCTTCCGCGAATCGCGGGGTGTGCATGATTTCATCTTCCGCGCCGTCGGCCGGCGCTTGGCCGATACGCGCCCGGGTGAACAGGCCACGGCCGTCGACGCGCGGTCGGCACTCTCGCCGCAACCCGGGCGGTCATTCGATTTCGCAGCGGCGCAGCCGTTGGGGGTGCATCCGCCGCAGCCGGTACCGGCCGCGCGCGACAGCTGGGCCGTGCGCGAGGCCATCGAAGCCGCGCCTGAGGAATCCCGCCCACTGGGTACTGCCATCGCGCAGCTGCATGGCATCTACATCCTTGCGCAGGATTCAGCAGGACTGGTGCTGGTGGACATGCATGCCGGCCATGAGCGCGTGCTCTACGAGAAGCTCAAGCAGGACCACGCCGCACGGCGCGCCGAGGCGCAGCGGCTGCTGGAGCCGGTGACGGTGGCTTTGCCAGAAGCCATCGTTGATCGTGTGCTGGAGGAAGAGGAGGAGTGGTCGCGCTGCGGCTTCGAACTCTCGCGCCTCGCACCTGACCGGCTCGCCGTGCGCAGCGTGCCTGTGCTGCTGGCGCGCCAGGATGTGGCGCAGCTGGTGCGCGACACTGCACTGGCGGTGGCCGGCGACGAGGGCACGCACCATGTTGAAGGTGCCGAACATCACCTGCTGGCCACGCTGGCCTGCCGGGGCGCCGTGCACGGCGGCCGCCGCCTGTCGCTGCCGGAAATGGACGCACTGTTGCGGCAGATGGAGCAGACCGAGCGCGCCAGCCAGTGCAACCACGGCAGGCCCACCTTCGCGAGGGTGGCGCTTTCCGAACTGGACCGCCTGTTCCTCAGGGGCCGGTGAACAAGCCGGAGCAGGCCGCCGGTCGCCCGCCGCTGCCCGCGGGCATCGCCGTGCTCGGCCCCACCGGCAGTGGCAAGAGCGCGCTGGCGATGCAGATTGCCGCGCATCTGCCGGCGGAAATCATCAGCGTGGATTCCGCCCAGGTGTATCGCGGCCTGGACATTGGCACCGCCAAGCCCACCGCGGAGGAACGCCGCGCGGTGCCCCACCATCTCATCGACATCATCGGACCGGAACAGGTGTATTCAGCAGGGCAGTTCCGCACCGACGCGCTGCGCCTGGTGGATGAGATCACCGCGCGCGGCCGGGTGCCGCTGCTGGTGGGTGGAACCATGCTTTATTTCCGCGCGCTGTTTCGCGGGATCGCCGAACTGCCGGTGGCCGACGTCAACTTGCGTGGGCAGCTGGATGCGGATGCGGCGCGGCAGGGATGGCCGGCATTGCATGCGCGGCTGGCGGCGCTTGATCCCGAAGCCGCGCGCCGCATTCATCCCAACGACGCCCAGCGCATCCAGCGGGCACTGGAAATCGCGGCGCTTTCCGGACAGCCGCGCGACCAGTTGTGGATGCAGGACCATTCCTACAACGACTTCAGCCATTGGCGCATCTGCGTGCTGGAGCCTGGTAATCGCGCGCAGCTGCACGAGTTGTTGCGACAACGGCTGGAGCAGATGGTGCAGGCGGGCCTGGCAGAAGAGGTGCGGCAACTGCTCGCGCGCGGCACGCTGGAGGAGAACGCGCCGGTGCTGCGGCTCGTCGGATATCGCCAGTTTGTCAGTCATGTACGGGGGCAGGAGTCGCTGGAGGCAGCGGTTGCCCGTGCCCTCGCCGCGACGCGCCAGCTGGCCAAGCGCCAGCTCACCTGGCTGCGCGGTGACAACCTGTTGCCATCTGGCGCCAGCGTGCTGCGCAGCGATCCTTTCGCTTCGGGTACAAAAGAACTATTACGCGCGCTCTTGATCGAAGCACGAAAGCCCGCATGATAAGATGCAGCGCAACACAATAAGGAGAAAGTCGTGGCCAAGACCCAGTCGCTGCAGGACCCGTTCCTGAACGCCCTGCGCAAGGAGCGCGTCCCGGTCTCGATCTATCTGGTCAATGGCATCAAGCTGCAAGGCACGATTGATTCATTCGACCAGTTCGTGGTCCTGCTGAAGAACAGCGTCAACCAGATGGTGTACAAGCACGCCATTTCCACCGTCGTGCCGGCGCGCAATGTGCGCATTCCCGGCGTTGAGGAAGAGGCGGGCGCGGAGGGCGCCGCAGGCTGATGTTCGAACGCCCCCGCACCGGCGAACGCGCGGTGCTCGTGCGCCTCGGACTCGGCGCACCGCTCGACCCAGAAGACCTGAGTGAATTCACGCAGCTGGCCGTATCGGCCGGCGCGATTCCCGTCGCCACCATCACGGGTCGGCGCGAGCGGCCCGATCCCCGTTATTTCGTGGGCAGCGGCAAGGCCGAGCAGATCCGCCTGGAGGCCGAAGCCACCGGCGCCGAAGTGATCCTTGTCGATCATCCACTCTCGCCGGGCCAGGAGCGCAATCTCGAGAAGCTCACAGGCAGGCGCGTGCTCGACCGCAGCGGCCTGATCCTCGACATATTCGCGCAGCGCGCGCGCAGCCATGAGGGCAAGCTCGAGGTCGAGCTGGCGCAGCTGAAGCACATCGCCAGCCGGCTGGTACGCGGCTGGACCCACCTGGAGCGCCAGCGCGGTGGCGGCATCGGCAACCGTGGTCCCGGCGAAACGCAGCTGGAAACCGACCGCCGCCTGCTGGGCAAGCGCGTACGCGTGCTCACCGAGCGGCTGCAGAAGATCAAGCAGCAGCGCGAAACCGGCCGTGATGCGCGTGCCGCCATCCCGGTGCCCTCGGTGGCGCTGGTGGGTTACACCAACGCAGGCAAGTCCACCCTGTTCCGCGCGCTGTCCGGCGACACCGGGGTTTATGTCGCCGACCAGCTGTTCGCGACGCTCGATCCCACCGTGCGCCGCCTGCGGCTGCCCGGCGGCACCCAGGTGGTGGTGGCCGACACCGTCGGTTTCATCCGCGACCTGCCGCATGAACTGGTGGCTGCGTTCCAGTCCACGCTCACCGAGGCCCGCGAGGCCACGCTGCTGCTGCACGTGATCGACGCCAGTGATCCGCGGCGCGGCGAGCACATCGCGGAAGTGGATCGCGTGCTGGAGCACATCGGCGCCGGATCGATCCCGGGCATCCGCGTGTTCAACAAGATCGACCGTCTGGAGGAATCCCCGCGCGTGGACCGCGACGAGGCCGGCGTGGTGCAGGCGGTGTGGATCAGCGCCGCGCACGACATCGGGCTCGACCTGCTCGGCACGGCCGTGGCGGAGCGCCTCGAGCGCTCCGTGCGGCACGTACGGGTGCAGCTGCCCCTGGCCGCTGGCGCAGCGCGTGCGCGCCTGTATGCAGCCGGGGTGGTGCAGGCCGAGCGGCAGGGCGAGACTGCTTTCGACCTCGACGTGGAGCTTCCGGATGACGAACTGGGGCGCCTGCTGGCCGTGCCGGGAGCCAAACTTGTGACCCCCGATGGCGATACCCTAAAATCCACGGGCACGACGCACCGCATTTCATCCGGATTGCGGTAACACAGCCTGGCGCCCTCAAAATAATGGCCTGGAACGAGCCCGGAAACCGGGGTGAAGCCCCCTGGGGCAAAAAGCGTCCTGCCGGCAAGTCCGGCGGCCTGGAACAAACCCTGAAGGACATGCAGCAGAAACTGCAGGCCGCCCTGGGCGGCCGCGGCGAACCTCCCGGCGGCGGCGTTGCGCAGCCTGACGTCAGCCCCGGCATGGGCTGGGTACTGGCCGTGGTGCTGGTGGTGCTGTGGCTGGCCTCGGGCCTGTTCCAGATCGACGCCTCGGACATCGGGGTGGTGCAGCGCTTCGGCCGCCACATCGACCAGCGCAGCCCCGGCTTTGGCTGGGCCTTCCCCTGGCCCATCGACAAGGTCACCAAGGTCAACGTGTCGCGCGTGAACAGCGTCGAGCATGGCTCGCGCATGCTCACCGCAGACGTGAACCTGGTGGAGATCCGGGCCACGACCCAGTACATCAACGCCGATCCGGTGAAGGTGCTGTTCCAGGTGAAGGACCTGCCGACCACCATCGAGGAGGTCAGCGAGAGCGCCATCCGCGAGATCGTCGGCCAGGCCAGCCTTGAAGACGTGCTGGGCGCGGCGCGCCAGCGCATCACCGAGAATGCGCGGGACCTCATCCAGCGCACCCTCGACAGCTACAACGCCGGCGTGCGCGTCACCAGCGTCAACCTCACCAACGTGCAGGTGCCCGACGACGTGGTGGGCGCACAGCGCGACGCGAACAAGGCCATCGAGGACCGCGAGCGCTTCGCGCAGGAAGCCCAGGCCTATGCCAACGACATCCTGCCGCGTGCCCAAGGTACCGCCCAGCGCATGATCCAGGACGCCGAAGCCTACAAGGCCCAGGTGGTGACCCTGGCCCAGGGCGACGTGGCGCGTTTCAACAGCGTGTATTCCGCCTACGCGCAGGCGCCTGAAGTGACGCGCCAGCGCATGTACATCGAGACCGTCGAGCAGATCATGCGCGAGTCCCAGAAGGTCATCCTCGACACGAAGTCCGGCAGCGGCAACATGATCTACCTGCCGCTGGACCGCCTGATGGAGCGCAACGCCACGGGCACACAAGGCAGCGTGAGCGCCGCACCGGCGCTGCCCGAGCTGCCGGCTGTGACCGTGGATGGTCGCCCGAGGGCCACCCGATGATGCCGCGTCCGCAGAACCTGCTGGTCGCCGCGGTGGTGCTGGCCGCGCTGGCCTGGGGGAGCCTCTTCCAGGTGGGCGAGAACCAGCTGGCCATCCGCACCGAGTTTGGCAAGATCGTGGGGCAGGGCTACGGGCCCGGCCTGCATGTGAAGTGGCCGCTGGTGAACGAAGTGACGCGTTTCGAGCGCCGCATCATCACCCAGGCGTACCGGGGCGAAACCTTCCTCACGAGTGAGAACAAGGCGCTCAACGTCGACTTCTACGTGAAGTGGCGCGTGCAGGATGCCTCGCAGTATTTCCGCGCCACCAACGGCATCGAGACCTTTGCCTCCGCCAGGCTGGGCGATACCGTGAAGGACGGCATCAAGGGCGTGGTGGCGCGTCGCACGCTCGAGGAGATCGTCGTCACCGAACGCACGGCCTTCACCGGCGACATGATCAGCCGCGCCAACGAGATCGTGAATGAGCTGGGCGTGCAGCTGGTGGACGTGCGCGTGCAGCGCATCGACCTGCCGGAAGACGTCAGCGAAGCCGTGTACCGCCGCATGCAGGAAAGCTTCCGCGCGCTGGCCAATCGCCTGCGCGGCGAGGGCACGGCGGAAAAGGATCGCATCCAGGCCGAGGCCGACCGCAAGCGCACCGAACTGCTGGCCACCGCGCAGAGCGACGCGCAGCGCATACGCGGCGAGGGTGACGGGGAAGCAGCCCGCATCTACGGCCAGGCCTACGGCCGTGCACCGGAGTTCTACACCTTCTACCGCAGCCTGCAGGCATATCGCGGCGCACTGGCGCGTCCCGGCGATGTGTGGGTCGTCACGCCCGAAAGCGATTTCTTCAAATACCTTGAAAGCGGTGGGCGGCGCTGACGCGCCCGCCGGGAAGCTGCGCGCGTCATGAATTTCGCCTGGTCCGACCTGCTGGCGGCGCTGGCCCTGATGCTGGTGCTCGAAGGCCTGTTGCCGTTCCTGAATCCGGGCGGCTGGCGCCGCATGGTGACCCGGCTGGCGGGCAACAGCGACCGCGAGCTGCGCATCGGCGCTCTGGTCTGCATGGCGCTGGGCCTGCTGCTGCTGTTCTTCGTGCGTTCCTGATCAATCCAACAAGGGCTTCGACATGGGTCGTTTCGTAATCGTCATCGGCACCCAGTGGGGGGACGAGGGCAAGGGCAAGATCGTCGACCTCCTCACGGAAAAGGCGGCGGCCGTGGCGCGTTTCCAGGGTGGGCACAATGCCGGCCACACGCTGGTGATCGGCGGCGAGAAGCACATCCTGTCGCTGATTCCCTCGGGCATCCTGCGCGAGGGGGTGCGCTGCTACATCGGCAACGGGGTGGTGGTGTCGCTGCCCGCGCTGCTGAAGGAGAGCGACGCGCTCACCGCGCGCGGCGTGCCGGTGTTCGAGCGGCTGCGCATTTCTCCTTCGTGCCCGCTGATCCTGCCCTCCCATGTGGCGCTGGACCAGGCGCGCGAGACGAAGATGGGCGTGAACAAGATCGGCACCACCGGGCGTGGCATCGGCCCGGCCTATGAGGACAAGGTGGCGCGGCGCGCGCTGCGGGTGGCGGATCTGTTCAATCCCTCGCATCTCTCGGCCCAGCTGGCCGAGGTGCTGGACTACCACAACTTTGTGCTGACGAATTATTTCGGCAAGCCCGCGGTGGACTTCAACACCACCCGCGATGAGCTGCTGGCGCAGGGCGAGCGCGTCAAGCCGCTGGTGGTGGACGTCACGCGCGAGCTGGCCGAGCTGCGCGCGGCCGACGGCAATGTGCTCTTCGAGGGTGCGCAGGGAGCCATGCTCGACATCGACCACGGCACCTATCCCTTCGTCACCTCCTCGAACACCACCGGCGGCGGCGCGGCCACCGGCACGGGCCTCGGTCCGCGCAATTTCGACTATGTGCTGGGCATCGTGAAGGCCTATGCCACACGGGTCGGGGCAGGGCCGTTCCCGACGGAGCTGTTCGATGCCACGGGCGAGCATCTCTCGAAAGTGGGGCATGAGTTCGGCTCGGTCACTGGCCGCGCGCGTCGCTGCGGCTGGTTCGACGCCGTGGCGCTGCGCCGCGCGGTGATCCATGCCAGCGTCTCGGGCCTGTGCGTTACCAAGCTCGACGTGCTCGATGGCCTTGAGACCATCCGCATCTGCACCGCATACCGTTGTGCGGACGGCAGCAGCAGCGTGCATCCGCCAATGCTGGTGGAGGAGTTCGGCGAGGTTGAGCCGGTGTACGAGGATCTGCCGGGCTGGCAGGAATCCACCGTCGGCCTCACCAGCTATCAGCAGCTGCCGGTGAATGCGCGCCGCTACCTTGAGCGCATGCGGGATATCGTCGGCGTGCCGGTGGATATCGTCTCCACGGGGCCGGACCGCGACCACACCATCATCCTGAATCATCCTTTCGAATAGAAGAGCGAGCCCAGAAGGCCACGGGGGATCCATGCCGAAGTTTCCGAATACGCTGCCCTACATCGCCCTGAACCGGCCTGTACGCATCGAGGCCTCGCTGCGCGACCTGGAAGTGGAGGGCACCATTCCGGAGGACGTGCAGGGTGCGTTTTTCCGCGCTGTGCCTGATCCCGCCCATGCACCGCTGTTCGAGGATGACATCACGCTCTCGGCAGACGGCATGGTGGCCCGTTTCCTGTTCGAGGGCGGGCAGGTGGACTACGACATCAAGTACGTGCGCACGCACCGCTACGAGGCGGAGCGCAAGGCGCGCAAGGCGCTGTACGGCCACTACCGCAATCCCTTCACCGACGATCCCTCCGTGCGCGATCCTTCGCGCCCGGACCTGCGCACAGTGGCGAACACCACGCCGGTGTGGCATGCCGGCCGGCTGTTCATGACCAAGGAAGACGGTCGACCTTACGAGATCAATCCGCACACGCTGGAGACCGTGGGCTACTGGGATTACGAGGGCAAGCTGCGCTCGCTGACCCTCACTGCGCATCCGCGCGTGGATGCGGCCACGGGCGAGATGTTCACCTATGGCTACGAGGCCGGCGGGCTGGCCACGCGCGATGTGGCCTACTGCATCATCGATGCCCAGGGAAACCTGACGTCCGAGCAGTGGTTCCAGGCGCCATACGTGGCCTCCATCCACGATTTCTGCATCACGCAGAAATACGCCATCTTCCCCGTCTACCCGACCACGGCGGACATCGACCGCATGAAGGCCGGCGGCGCCCACTGGGCGCACCAGCAGGACCTGGAAAGCTGGGTGGGCGTGATGCCCCGCTACGGCAAGGTGGAGGAGATGCGCTGGTTCAAGGGGCCGAAGGGCGTCTCGGCCTTCCACCTCACCAATGCCTTCGACGATGGCGGAAAGATCCACATGGATGCCTGCCTTTCGGAAACCTGCGCGTTTCCCTTCATGCGCGAGGCCGGCGGCATCCAGAAGAACCAGTGGGAGATCCAGAGTGCGCTCACGCGCTGGACCATCGACATGGACCAGCCGGGCGATGCCATCCAGTCCACTCCCATCGGCCCGCCCGGCGACCTGCCGCGCATCCGCGATGCTGACCAGGGCCTGCCTTATGGCGTTATCTGGCTGCCGACGATGAACCCGCAGGCCAAGGGTCCGCCGCTGGTGGGCAATGTGGTGGGCGCTGCTTTCAACTGCCTGGTGCGCATCGACCTTGCCACGCGCCGCGTGGACGCACTGGCGCTGGATCCAGGCATGGCCATCAATGAACCCGTGCACGTGTCTTCATCGAAGCCGGGGCATGGCGGCTGGCTGCTGGCCGTGGTGGATCGCGAGGCTGCGCGTGACTATGACAGCGAGCTGTGGATCCTCGATGCCGACAACATCGCCGCGCCGCCGGTGGCCAAGGTGAAGATTCCGTTGCCGGTGCGGCCGCAGGTGCACGGGTCGTGGGTATCCGCGCAGCAGCTGGCGCAATCCAGGCGCTGATGAGTCCCGCCAATGCCATTCCGACATGACAGGAACATGACTGCGGGGCCGTAACAAGGCCGCAACATCCGCGCCACAAACTCTCGCACATCCAATCCGGAACGTGGGAGCAGATGGCGATGAATACAGTGCGGTTGATGGTGGCGGGTATCGTGGCGGCATCCCTTGCAGGCTGCGGTGCGGACGAGATCGTGTCGCCGGGCAGCGGCGGAAACATCACCATCAACAACCCGCCGGCAAATCCGCCGGGCAATGGCGGCGGCGATCCGGGTGATGACCTGGTCGAGCCGGCATCCGGCTGCCCGACCATCGCCAACAATCCCGGCCTGCGGGACGACGGCACCATCACCGGCCCGACCGGCACTTACCGCGTATGTGCGTTGCCGGCGCGATTCACCACCAGCACTGCGTTGCAGCGCTTCCCGGGTCTGCTTTATGCCCTCGACGGCCGCGTGGACGTGGGCTGCGACCTGGGTGCGGGCGCTGCCACGCTGCCGGGTGGCAGTGCCTGCCTCAACACCACCCCGGTCACGCTCTCGATCCAGCCGGGCGTGGTGATTTTCGCCAAGACGGGGACATCCTGGCTGGTGGTGAACCGACACAACCGCATCAACGCGGTGGGCGAGACCACGCGTCCCATCGTGTTCACCAGCCGTGACAATGTGCAGGGCCTGGCCGGTGATGATTCGCAGGGCCAGTGGGGCGGTGTAGTGCTCCTGGGCCGTGCACCGATCACCGACTGTGCCGCTGCGGGTGCCACTCCCGGCACCGAGCAGTGCGAGCGCCAGACCGAAGGCGCCGTGGACCCGGCCCTGTTCGGCGGCGCAACCGCCAACGACAACAGCGGCACGCTGCGTTACGTGCAGATCCGCTACTCCGGCTATGTGCTGTCGGGCAACAGCGAGCTGCAGTCGCTCACACTGGGCGGTGTGGGCAGCGGCACGCAGATCTCCCACATCCAGTCGCACAACAGTTCCGATGATGGCTTCGAGAATTTCGGTGGCACGGTGCCACTGCGCCGCTTTGTCATCACGGGCGCGGACGATGACAGCATCGATGTGGACACCGGATATCGCGGCACCATCCAGCACGTGATTGCCGTCCAGAAGACCACCGGCGCGGCTGACTCGATGATCGAACTGGACAGCCCGGGTGCCAATTCCACGACGGCCGAGAACCAGGTGCCGCGCACCTGGCTGAAGCTGGCCAACTTCACCTTCGTGCACCGCAATCCGGCTTCCGGCAATGGCGCGGCGATGCGCTTTCGCGGTGGTGCGGACGCCAGCCTGGTCAACGGCATCGTGATCTCGCCGATGGCTGCGCTGCGCATGGACAACACCAATGGTGGCGTCAATATCCTGGGCACGGACGGGGCAGTGGACAAGGTTGGTCCGCCCTCGTTCCTGTCGGTGGTGCTGCAGAGCGGGGCGGCTTCCCCGTTCAGCGGCAGCGGCGGCACGCCGGCCCTGACGGCAGGTGATGTGGCCGCAGCCTTCAACGCAGGCACCAACAACAACGTGGCGTTCGTCACCAGCCTCACCGGCGGCTTCGTCAATGGTGCCAACGAGACGGCAGTCGTGGCGACCAACCCCGCTACGGTGGACGCGGCGTTCGATGCCACTGACTACGTCGGTGCAGTGCCCATCGGTGGGGACGCGTGGTATGCGGGCTGGACCTGCAACTCGGCGACAGCCACGTTCGGCTCGGCGAGCGGATCCTGCACTTCCATCCCGGCGCTGGATTGATCCCGATGTCGCAGCTGATCAAGCGGGCCGTTCCGGTCCTGGCGGTGGCGATGGCAGTACGGGTGGCACTGGCGCAGGCGCCGGTGCCTGTCGCGGCACGGCCAGATGTGGACGTGGCAGCCCCTGGTGGACTCACCGTGCTGGAGGAAGAACTCGAGGAAGTCGTTGTGGAGGGGCGCCGGCTGGCTGACATCCAGCAGGCCGTCACCGAAGTGGTTTCCATCCTGTCTGCCGAGGACATCGCGCGGACAGGTGAGGGCGACATCGCCGGTGCCCTCAGTTTCGTGCCCGGGCTGTCCGTGGTCGGGGGAGGCTTTGTCTACGTGCGTGGCCTCGGCGACCGCTACTCACTGGCGCTGCTGAATGGATCGCCGCTGCCAAGTCCGGAGCCGCTGCGTCGGGCGGTGCCGCTGGACCTCTTTCCCACCGACGTGGTGGCATCTTCGATGGTGCAGAAGACCTACTCGCCGAACTATCCCGGGGAATTCGGCGGTGGCGTGATCAACCTCACCACGGTAGCCATCCCGAAGATGCCCTTCCTGAATATCGGAGCGGGCATCAGCGGCGATTCCGGGACCACCGGCCAGCTGGGCTACGATCACTTCGGCGGCAAATACGACTGGACTGGCTACGACGCCGGTGCCCGCACCCTGCCGTCGGGCCTGAGGGATTTCCTGGCGAGCGGCGAGCGCATCAGCAGCGGAACCGTGGATTCGGGCGAGATCGCCAGGCAGTTCGTCGGCTGGCGCAACGGACTGGTGCAGGAGATCGGCAGCGTGCCTGCCAACTGGTCGGGCTCGCTCACCGGTGGTACATCATGGTCGGTGGGTGGTGGCGAGCTGGGCCTCGTGGGCACGGCAGGCTACAGCAACAAATGGCGCACCCGCGACAACCTTGAACAGACGCCAGGCAGCATCGACCTGTCGGCAACCGACAAGGACTACCGCAGCGTGGCCACCGAGAATCGCATCGTGACCAACGCGCTGCTGGGCGTGGGATTCGAGTCCGGCGGCAACCGCCTGCGCTGGACCAACCTGTACATCCACGACACCCTCAAGCGCACCAGCCTGGCCGAAGGACAGTGGAACGTCACCTATGCCGGTGACTGGGATTTCCGTGAGCAGTCCACAGGATGGTATGAGCGCCAGCTGATGGGAACGCAGCTGACCGGTACGTTGGCGCTGGATCCGCTGACGATCAATTCGCGCGCTTCGCTGTCCCGGTCCTCGCGCGAGGCGCCTTTCGAAGTGTCCATGGGCTATTCGCGCAGCAACAATCCGATGGACCCGTATGGCGCGTATTTCGTCAACAAGCTCAGTTCGAACAATCGCAACTATGCCACCGTGGCCTTTTCGGACCTCGATGAGGATCTGGTCTCCGCGGGCGCGGACGCGTCCCTGCGGGCCGCTCCAGGCGTGGTGCTATCGGCCGGCTATGACTACGCCTACACGGCGCGTGATTCCTCGCGCCGGGAGTTCCAGCTGGTGGCGCCCCAATCCTCCGAGTGGCTCAACAGCGGCGTCCCGCTGCTGCGGCCGGATGCGCTGCTCGGCGCCGGGGTGATCGAGCACTTCGGCATCTCGCTGCGCGAGACCACCGAGACCGATCCGGCATTTGCCGCGCGCCTGATGACCCATGCGGCATTCGCCCAGGTGCAGGCCCAGTTCGGGGCGGCCGTGGAGCTGTCCGCTGGTGCCCGGTTCGAACGCGGCAAGCAGGTGGTGAGGCCGGAAGCCGTGTTCAACAGCATGACCAACTCCGGTGCGGCCAATCGCATCGAGAATGACTATTTGCTGCCCGCCGCCACCCTGACCTGGAAGTTCGGGGAGGGGCGGGACCGGCAGATCCGCCTCAACGTATCCAGGACCATCGCCCGGCCACAGTTCCGCGAGTTGCTGTTCCAGCGCTACTTCGATCCCGAGGCCAACCGCGAATACCTCGGCAACCCCCTGCTCGAGGACAGCGAGTTCCTGAACGGGGAAGCGCGCTACGAGCATTACTTCGCCACCGGGCAGCGGTTTTCCGTGGCTGGCTTCTACAAGCAGATCGACAAGCCGATCGAGGCCTACACGTACTTTCCGCAGAGTACGCCGGAAACCAGCTTCGCCAATGCGCCAGAGGCCGAGCTCCATGGCATCGAGGCGGAGGTGCAGAAATACTTCCGGCTGGATGGACTGGCGGACGGCGAAGGCGGGGCCATCGGCAATTTCCTGGGGCAGCGCCGCGTGGTTGCGATCGGCAACTACACCTTCACCGATTCATCGATCAAGGTCGGTGCCGGCGACACCACGGAGATCTACGGGTCTGCGGTCACCACGCGTCCGGCCAGCAATTACTTCGTGGATGGCGCCAGGCTGACAGGCCAGTCCAGGCACCTGGTGAACCTGCAGCTCGGACTGGAGCGGCCGGATCGCCTTTCGCAGCAGACCATCCTGGTGTCCTACGCCAGTGACCGGGTGACCAGCCGCAGCAGCAGCGCTGCCTGGCCGGACATCCACGAGTCGCCGGGCCTGCGCGTGGACTTCGTCGTCCGGCAGGGACTGTCGGTCTTCGGGCAGTCGATGGATCTCAAGCTGGAAGCCCGCAACCTGCTCGGTCGTGGCTATCGCGAGTACCAGAAGAATGGCTCGAACTTCATCTACTACAACCGGTATGCGGTCGGGACCTCGTTCTCGGCCTCGGTGGGCATGACCTTCTGATCCCGCTGCCCCTGGCGACCGGCGGCTCGGTCAGCGGCTGCCGGTCACCGGATTTGCATAGTGGAAGGGCAGCAGGAAGTTCTTCGGGTAGAGGTCGAAACTGATCGAGGGCGGGCGGTCCGGCGGGTTGGAATCGGTGATGCCCGGCGGTGCCCGCTGCGGCAGGTCCTTCCAGCCCGTCTCGTAGGGAGCGAAGTAGGTGTTCACCTGCTGGTCCTTCACGAACTTCCAGCGCCCGCCGATCTTCTGGAATTCGTTCTCGTAGGTGCCGGCCATCCAGGTGGCATTGCGGTCGAAGTTGCCCATCATCGACAGTGCGCGCGAGCGCAGGTTGGCGCGTGTGCCATCCGCCGAGACGTGGATCACCGGCTGGAACTGCATGTGGTTGTGCAGTACCCCGTCGTCCAACCCCGCCTGCCCGTACAGGTTCAGGTTGCGCCGCACGGCCGGTTTGCCCACGTACACGCCGCGCATCGCGATCTCGATGGTGCCGTGGTCAGCGAAGAGATCTGTCAGGTCGTCCCAGAGCAGCGTGGCCAGGTAGTAGCCGTAGGCGGTCTGGATGTTCTCGATGGAGTGGCGGTCCTCGGCGGCGGCCACCAGCCTTTCGGCATCGGCCAGCTGCTGTTCGATCGCACCTGGATCGGTGGCGGGCCTTGCCTTCAGCCGCGGCGCGGGCATGGCGCCCGAGCGCACCGGATGGGCGTAGTGGTAAGGCGTGACGAAGCTGTGCTCGTAGGTGCTGGCCGGTCCGGGTGAGGGTGCATCCGGCCCCAGCGATGGCTCGAAGCGCGAGAAGGGCAGCGACACCTTGCCCCAGCCCGACTCGTAAGGCGTAACCATGGTCGGGTAGAAATGGACCCGGCTGATCATCCACTGGCCGTTCTCGCGACGGTACTGGTTCTCGTACACACCGGTGGCCCATTCGTGGAACTGCCCGTGCAGGGCGTATTGCGCGAAAAGGTGCCAGCGCCCACGCGCGGTGCCGGCGGCGAGGTCCACATGCGTCACCGGCTGCAGCATCATGTGGTCGAAGAGACGCCCGGCCACGGGACCCGACTGCCCGACACCGCGCAGGTATTCCAGGATGCGCGCCCGGCCGCGGAAGATGCCGCGCCCCTGGATTTCCAGTTCCGCATCCTCGGTGAGCAGTGCGGTGGCTTCGTTCCACAGTCCCTTGTCCAGGTAGAAGCCGTAGATGCGCTGCAGGTTCTCGATGCTGTCCTGGTCGGCCAGCTGCCGGGCGCCGGCTACCACGCGCCCGATGCGGGTATTCCAGTCCGCCTTGCCCGTCGGCAAGGACGCAGCCACGATGGGTTGCAGCCCGGGGTACTGGCCACGGAAATGGAAGGGCGGCGTGAAGGCCCCCGGCCAGGTCTTGTATTCACGCGTGGGTGGCGCATCCGGCGGCAACGCATCGCCGACGAAGCGGGCGCCGTTGGTGTCGGGATTCTTCGCCCAGCCGCCTTCGTAGGGAACATGCAGGGTCTGGAACCACTGCAGGGCGGCGATCTTCCAGACGCCATCCTCCTTCACGTAGCGCACTTCGGTGGGGCCTTCGGTCCACCAGGCCTCGCGGCCGAGCGTGCCGGTGAGCATGATGTCGCGCCAGGTGCCCTGGGCAGTGTTGCCGCCGCCCAGGGTGATCACCGGCATTTCCTGGAAATGCTCATTGAGCTGGCCGGGCACCAGGCCGGTCAGGCCCTTGCCCAGCGTGCGGAAGTACTGCCGGATGCGGTCCCGTCCGCGGAACACGCCGTCCTTGCCGATTTCCAGCGTGGCATTGGCGGCGAAGAGGTCGGCCACGTGGTCCCACTGGCCTTCGTCAAGGTAATAGCCGTAGGCGCGCTGCAGCCGCTTGATGTCACCGATGTCCTGCAGGCGCTCCACTCGCAGCTCCAGCTGGGCAACGCGTGACTGCAGGGCCGCATCGGGCGGTGCTTCCCCAGGTGTGGGTGAGGTGCCCGCGCAGCCGGCCAGGACGCCGGCCAGCACGGCTGCCAGGGACCTGAAGGCGTGGGATGCGTTCATCGTCCGCTCACGGGATTGCGGTAGTGGAAGGGCGCCACGAAGATCGATGGGTAGGGCTCGTACTTCACCGAGTGCGGCAGGTCCGGCGGATATTCCGGATAGTAGTTCATGGGATTGGACTGCTCGCTCCAGCCCCCTTCATAGGGCGCGTAGAAGCTGTGCCAGGCATTGAACGTCTGGATCTTCCACACGCCATCCTGTCGCGTGTAGCTGTGCTCGTAGGTGTTCTCCGCCCACTGCGCCTGCACGTTGTGGACGCCGAAGATCTCGAACTGGCGGCCGCGCAGCCAGGCGCGGGAGCCGTCGGAGGAAACGTGGATCACCGGCTGCTGCAGCATGTGCGTGAACATGCGTCCGTGGCTGGGGAGCCCGAGGCGGCGCATGTATTCGTAGATGCGGTCGCGGCCGATGTACACCCCGCGCTGCAGGATCTCCAGCGTGGCGTCGTCCGCGAACAGAGCGGCGGTGGGATCGGCCATCGACATGTCGACGTAGTAGCCGTAGGTGCCCTGCAGGTTCTCGATGTCATCCACCGCGCGCAGCCGCGAGACCTTCAGCTCCAGCGCACGCACTTCCGCCTCCAGCTGCGCCACGGTGCGTGCCTGGCCACTGGCCGGGGCGGCGGCGCGCGCAGTCCTCGCCGGCGCCAGGCGGTATACACCAATGCCTTCACCGGCAAAGTGCATGGGGGCCACGAAACGTTCCGGCCAGGTGGCGTAGCGCAGGCTGGACGGACGATCCGGCTTCGCCGTGGAGCGCCCATAGCGGGCGTTGAGTGCCTCGGTCGTGCGGGTCCAGCCGTCCTTGTAGGGCGAGTAGAAACGCGTGAAGAAATGCAGGCGGCGGATCTTCCACACGCCGTCCTGCTTCACGTACTCGTTCTCGTACACGCCGCCGCCCCAGTTGGAGCTCTGCTTGAAGACGCCGTCCTGGATGAGCACGCGCCAGCGTGCCTTCGCGCTCTGGCCGTCCGCTGCCAGCGTGATCACCGGCGAGAGCTGGCTCTGGTTGTTGAGCTCGCCGTATTGCAGGCCCACGCGGCCACCGGTGAGTCCCAGGTAATAGCGGCGGATGCCGGCCTTGCCTGCGTACACGCCGTGCGGGCCGATCTCCACCGTGGCGTCGTCGCTGAACAGGTCGACCACCTGGTCCCACAGCGCCTCGTCGAAGTAGAAGCCATAGATGCGCTGCAGGTTGCGGATCTCGTTGTAGTCCTCGATGCGCGTGGCCTGGGCATCGATGGACGCGATGCGGTCGGCGATGCGGGCCAGCCGCGGCGTGAGGTCCGGGGTGGCTGGTGCCGCGGCATGCAGGCTGCTTCCTGCAGCGGCGAGACAGGCGGCGGCCAGGAAGCGGAGCAGACGGCGGTTCATCGTGCGCCCTCCGCAGCCACGTCATCCCAGGCCACCGGCTTGCCAGTCACGGGATGCAGGTAGTGGTAGGGCGGCAGGTAGAAGCCGGGGAACGATTCATACACCATGGTCGGCGGACGGTCCGGCGGCAATTCGCGCAGCGGTCCGGCTGCGGGATAGGGCTCCTTGTGCCAGCCCTTGTCATAGGAGCCGCTCATCGTGGTGTACCAGTGCATGTGCAGGATCTTCCAGGCACCGTTTTCCTTCACATACTCGTTCTCGAAGGGGCCTTCGTCCCAACGGCCGTCCTGGCCGCGCTGCCCACCGAGCACCATGGCGCGCCAGCGCGCGCGGGCACTGGTGCCATCGGCCGAGACGTGGATCACCGGCTGCATCACGGGGGTTTCGCGCAGCTCTCCTGGCGCGGTCCGCGCGGCAATGGCGAGGAAGGCCTGGATGCGCTGGCGCCCCAGGTACACGCCCTGCTGCGCGAATTCGATGGAGGCCGCGGGGCTGTCGGAGAACAGCGCGGCGGCCTCTGTGGCCATCCCCTCGCTGATGTAATGGCCCCAGGCCTGCTGCAGGCGCTCGATGGCCTTGCGGTCCTCGATCATCTCCACCTCGCGCTGCAGGGAGGCGAGGCGGGCCTCCAGCAGCTGCACGCGCCGGGTCTCGTTGATCACGCGTACATCGGTGACTACCGGTTCGGACGCCGGGCCGACAGAGGCGGCCAGCGCAAGGCTGGCCAGCATGAGCCGTACTGTTGTTTTCATTGGTCTTCCCCCGTCAGCGCTTATTTTTTGGGTGCGGTTTCGAGGATGCTGTTGGGATCGAAGGTCTTCGCGCCGGTACTCTTCGGCACGTGGTCCCAGTGCTCGGCGATGAGGCCGTTCTCGATGCGGTACAGGTCGAAATGGGTGGTGGCGTAGCGCTCGCCGGGTTTTTCCTGGTCTTCCTCCCAGGTCGCGGTGGCGACCATCACCATGTCGCCTTCGGCGACGATGGAAATCAGGGGAAATGTAAGGCCGGGCTGCACTTCGCGCTGCGGCCGGGAATTGCGGATGAACTTCACCAGCTCATCGCGACCGGAGGACACATTGGGATTGTGCTGGATGTAGCCCTTCGTGAAGAACTTCTCCGCCTGTTCATACCGGCCGCCCTGCACGATGGCGCGGTACATGTCATAGACCAGCTTCTTGTTCGCCGCCAGCTTCGGGTCGCTGCTGCGAAGCATGGCATGCTGTTCCTCGACCCTGGTGACCCCGGTGGGCGGCTCCTGGGCGAAACCGCTGCCCATGGTGCCCAGCCACAGTGCGCAGCAGGCCAGGAACTTGTTGGTATCCATGCATCCCCCCTTCCGAATCCGCGAATCGGGGAAGGATACGACATCCCCGCGCGCCGGGCCCGCGCCCGGGTCAGGGTGCGGGAGATGCGCGATGCTGTCCGGGGAAGATGTGCACCACCTGGTCGATCTTCGGATTGCGATGACTCAGCGGGGGCGGGTTCGGTCGGCCCAGGGCCAGCAAAGCCGACACCGGATGCAGACCGGGCTCCAGCCATTCCAGTGCCAGCCCGGTGGGCTCCACGCGCACCACGCAGGCGTCAAGCCAGCTGCCGCCCGTGACGAGCGGCCGCAAGGCAATCCGCGACAGCAGCGTGACCTTCGCCGTGGTCTGGACAAAGGCGCCGCTCAGGCTGGCATTGCGCACCCTGCCGCCGGTGCACACGCCCTCGGCCGTGGCCAGTTCGGCGGGAGCGTCCAGTTCCACGCGGGTTCCCCAGCGGTGTTCCATGTACTGAGTGATTGCATTCATCGAGTCACCTGATCGCCAGAGGTGCACTTGTCGGGGTGTCAAGCAAGAATGCCGCCAGAGTGGCAGGGGTTCTGTAAGCCACTGGCTATAATGCCTGTAGGTGGCATGTAGGAATGCCGCGGCAGTGAGTGCTGCATGGTGGCGAGGCCCATGTCGGCTACGGTAGGTTCGGTCCTACACCTCCATCTGGGACTGGACCAATGCATTTGAATGCCGGCGCCACCATCCTGTGCATTGGGTCTCACAACTCTTGATGGAGTGCAACATGCAACAAGCTTCCCGCAGGACATCTTCCCGTTCGTCGAGCAGGACCACGCGCAGCACCAGGACTTCACGCGCGCCTGCTGATGCCATCGCGCTGCTGAAGGCCGACCACCGCCAGGTGGAAGAGTGGTTCGGGCAGTTCGAGAAGGCACGATCGGATTCGAAGAAGAAGGACCTGGCGCAGCGCATCTGCCAGGCGCTTCGCGTCCACACCATGATCGAGGAAGAGATCTTCTACCCGGCGTTCCTCGAAGCCACGGGAGAAGAGGACATCCACCACGAGGCGGAAGTGGAACACGCCTCAGCGAAGGAACTGATCGCGCAGATCGAGGGCTCTGGTCCGGAGGACGACTACTTCGACGCCAGGGTCAGCGTACTGTCGGAAATGATCAAGCATCACGTCAAGGAAGAGGAACAGCGCGGCGGCATGTTCTCGAAGGCCAAGGCCGCAGGCATGGACCTGGAGGTGCTGGCCGAACAGCTGATGGCACGCAAGGCCGAACTGGAGGGACGGAAGGGTCGCGCCCACTGATGTGGGCGTGAGGCTGCGGTCCTTCTACTGGAGCTTAAATGATCCGGCAGGCCGCACGGCCTCCGGATCATTCACATCAAGGCGTCAGGAGACGGCACGCAGGGCATCGAGGCCCCCTTGCACGCCGCCGGCGCCCGGGCGCAGCGAAAGCAGCCCGGACACCTTGCGAAGACCCGGGTCCAGCCATTCCACGGCGATACCCTTGCCCTCCACGCGGACGACCCAGGCGTCCAGCCATTCACCGTCGCGCGCCAGCGGGTGTACGGATATGCGTGAAAGCAGGGGAAACTTCATCCGCGTTTCGACAAACGCACCGCTCACGCTGGCATTGCGTACATGGCCGCGGGCGGCGAAACCGGCAGGTGTGGAAATTTCCGCGGGCGCGTCCAGTTCGACGCGAGTGCCCCAGCGGTGCTCCATGAACTTTCCCCTTGCGCCCATACGATTTCCTGTCGGCGGTGTGCCGGAATGAGGTTTGCAAAAAAGGACGGCATCACGATGGCCGGACGTCGCGGAGCCGCGCAGTAAGTAGAAGCCAATGCGCCTTGTAGGACTGTCTGACACGCTTTGGGCGTATTCCTGCGTCAACTCCCTGGGTCCCTCTGTCCCGGTGTGTAAGAAAAGTCTGTGGCTGCAACGGCCGCGAGGCTGCTGCAATGCCGGGCATCGGCGGGCGAGGATGCCTGCTTTCCCAGGGCCAGGCCTTCAAGGACGAACCCCCAATGAAAACCGCATTGATCACCCTGATGGCCTCACTGGCCTTTGCGGCGGCCGCAGCGGGCGCCCAGCAGCAGATGACGCCCGAACAGTTCGTGGCCAGGGCGTCCGAGGCCGGCGCTGCTGAAGTAGCGCTCGGCAAGGTGGCGGCCCAGAAGGGCTCCACGGCGGAGGTGCGTGCTTACGGGCAGCGCATGGTGACGGACCACAGCCGCTCCGGAGTGGAACTGGAGCAGCTGGCGGGGCGCAAGGGCCTGCCGGTGACCAAGGTACCCAATGCGGCGAACGCCAGCCTGCTTGAAGACCTCAGCGGTCGCAGTGGCAAGGATTTCGACGCGGCATACGCGAAACAGATGGTGAAAGACCATGACGCTGCCGTGGCGCTTTTCACCTCTGCCTCCACACTGTCGGACCAGGAGCTGGCTGCTTTTGCCTCGCGCACGCTGCCGGTGCTGAGGGAACATCAGCAGCAGGCGGGCCATCTCGACGGCAAGCATTGACAGCGGTCACATGAACCGCGGCACGGAGCGCCTGCTGGCCCGGCTGGGCAGGCTTTCCTGGCTCGATGAGGCAGCGGCCAGGGAGCTGGCGGCCGGCCCCTGGAAGGAGCGTCGCTTTTCCCCGCGGGAACACCTGGTGCACGAGCGCAGCACCGCCGAAGCGGTGTTCCTGCTCACGACCGGATTCGCCTGCCGCTACAAGATGTCGCCGGATGGCAGGCGCCAGATCATCGGCCTGCTGCTGCCCGGTGACATCTGCGGACTGAGGATGTTCATCCGCCAGCAGGTGGACCACTCCATCTGCGCGCTGAGAAGCACCTGGGCCGCGGTGATCCGTTGCGAGGCAGTAGCCGAGCTGCTGGATCGTCGTCCCCTGGTGGGCCAGGCAATGTGGTGGCTCACCGCAGCCGAGGATTCCATCACCCGCCAATGGGTGGTGAATGTGGGCTACCGCAACGCATATGAAAGGGTGGCACATCTGTTGTGCGAGATTTTCTGGCGTCTGGAGAGGGCAGGCCTTGCCAGGGATGGGGTCTGCGAGATGCCGCTCACGCAGATCGAACTGGGCGATGCGCTCGCACTTTCCTCCGTCCATGTGAACCGCACGTTGATGGAGATGCGTCGTGCCCGCCTGGTCCGCTTGCAGGCTGGCCGGCTGGAGCTGCTGGATCGCGGTGCCCTGGAGCTCGCGGCAGGATTCGATCCGCAGTACCTGGCGGACGCCGGGGCTACTTGTTCGCCGTGCCCGGAGCCGCCATCCTGCGATGTCGTTCGGCCAGCACCGCCGCCGGGGTAAGGCCGGCCATCGCTGTCTGCAGCTTGTTGCGGGCGCCGGTCACCACCGCACCTTCGCCTTCCAACATTGCCTGGAAGCCGAGGCGCGCCACTTCCACCGGATCCATCTTGTGGTGAGAGGCGCCCATCGCGGTGTCCAGCAGGTCCGCGCGTTCGAAGAACTGGGTATCGGTAACGCCGGGCATCAGGCAGGTCACCGTCACGCCCGAATCCTTCAGCTCGTTGCGCAGCGCCCAGGAGAAGGAATCGATGAAGGCCTTGGTGCCGTTGTAGACCGCCTGGAAGGCGCCGGGCATGAAGCCGGCGATCGAGCCGGTGATGAGGATGCGGCCACGTCGCGCCGCGCGCATCAGGTTGCCGACGCGATGCACCAGCAGGATGGTGCCGCTGATGTTGGTGTCGACCACATGCTGCGCGTCGTCGGTGTCCTGGTCGAGGAAGGCGCGACCCAGCCCATGGCCGGCATTGGCGATGAGGATCTCCGGCGTGCGGCCGCGCAGGGCGGCGAGGAATATCTCCACGTCAGCGCGGATCGCGAGGTCAAGTTGCAGCGTCTCGATGTCGACGGAAGCTGACTCGCCGGCCAGCGCCAGCTCGTCCATGGGGCGATCCGCGGCCGCCAGCAAGTCGTAGCCGTTCTGCGCGCAAAGGATGGCCAGCTCCAGGCCGATGCCGCTGGACGCGCCGGTGACGATGGCGAGGGGACGGGTCTCGGTGTTCATGGCGGCTCCTTGGTGCAGGGATCCCTGGTTGGGGATTACCGACGGCACCTTGGCCCCCTGCACATGGGTGCGGTGTCGTCCAGCAGCGGCGGTGCCTGTAGGAATCGCGCACCACACGACAACTCAGCCCTGCATGTCGTATTCCCCCGACGCCACTTCTGAATGGGCCCGGGCCATGGCCTGATCCTCCATCTCCTGCTCGACGGGCGAGGTCGCGGGCCTTGAGGCGGGCACATCGTCGCGCTGCGCGTTGCCCCGCGTATTGAGCTGGCGCTTCAGTGCCCATCCCAGCAGCACCAGGGCTGCGCCGGCGAATACATACTTCAGCCATCTCATGGCAATCCTCCACTGGCGACACGTTGCTTCGCGGAGGTTCGCGCCACGCCTGCCACCTGTCGCGCGGCAATCTGCGCGATGTGCCGTAGGAACAGCAGCAAATCACTGGTGGTAGGAAACATCCCACAGTAGCTGCCGTGGTCCCCGACTCCGCAGCAAACGTGATGCGCGGATGATCGTCCTTCCCCTTTTTTTTCCCGCCGGAGTAGTCCCATGGAACGCATCGAGAAGACCATCGAGGTGGATCGTCCGGTCCGCAGCGTCTACAACCAGTGGACACAGTTCGAGGATTTTCCACGCTTCATGGCAGGCGTGAAGGAGGTGACCCAGATTGACGACACCCATGTGCACTGGGAAGCGGACATCTGGGGCAAGAACGTGGAGTGGGACGCGGAAATCACCGAACAGGATCCGGACCGCCGCATCTCCTGGCGCAGCATCAACGGCGCACCCAACGCGGGCACCGTCCGTTTCGAACCGTTGGGCGAGGGCCGCACCCGCGTACGTCTGGTGATGGCGTACGAACCGCGGGGGGCGGTGGAAAACGTGGGCGATGCGTTGGGCCTGCTCAACGCCCGCGTGCAGAGCACGGTCCAGGACTTCAAGAAGTTCATCGAATCGCGGGGAGCAGAAACCGGCGCCTGGCGCGGCTCTGTCGACGACAGCCGCGTCCAGTAAGTGGAGATGGCTCGCCGTCGACGGCGATTTTTCGGGAAGACCGGGCTCTGGCGGGAGGAAGTCCCGCTGACTTCCTCCTGCAATCCCGATCATGGTGCCCAGGAGAGGACTCGAACCTCCACGGTGTTACCCGCTAGTACCTGAAACTAGTGCGTCTACCAATTCCGCCACCTGGGCACGGTGGGCCGCGCAATGTACGCAAGCGAAGGGGCGGAAGTCAACGAGCGGCGCACCTCCCGCGGGTCGGGGCTAAACTGGGCTCCGTTGTGAACCAGTCCCCCGGTCCCGGGGGCAAACGAGGCTACCCTGAAACGTTCCCGCTCCAAGAAGTCCCAGCGCCTGGATTCCCGCTCCGGCGCCCGCCAGCCCGGCGCGCGTCGCGCACCACAATTCGGCCGCGGCGGCCCTGCCGGCGGCCGGGGTGGCGGTGGTCCCACACGTGAATTGATCGGCCTCGTGTCGGCCAACCGGGCGGGATTCGGCTTCGTCCGCAGTGACGAGCTGGTCGAGAGCATCTTCCTGCCACCCCGGGAAATGGCGGGCGTGATGCACGGCGACCAGGTGCGCGTGGCCGCCACCAAGGGCCACGATGGACGCTGGTCCGGCACACTGATCGAGGTGCTGGCGCGCGGGGTGGGCGCATTCCTGGCCACTGTGGACATGCGGGACCGCACCCCGACCGTACTGTCGGCCGACCGGCGGCTGAACCTTTACTGCACCGTGCCGCCCGAGCACCTCAATGGCGCCGTGCAGGGCAGCTGGGTGATCGCGCGCGTGGTGAAGTATCCGGAGGCGGGCGGCGTCGGTGTCGCCCGCGTCGAAAGGCTGCTGAACCCCGACAAGCCAGTGACGCTGGCCACCGAGGCGGCCATCGCCAAGCTTTCGCTGCCGCGGGATTTCTCGGCCGAGGCTTTGGCCGATGCGGCGCGCCATGGCACGCGGGTCGATCCCGCCGAGGCCGCTCGCAGGGAAGACCTGCGCAACCTGCCGCTGGTCACCATCGACGGCGAGGACGCGCGCGACTTCGACGATGCCGTCTACGCGGAGCGCGTGGGCGACGGCTTCCGCCTGGTGGTGGCCATTGCCGACGTCAGCCATTACGTGCGCGAAGGCACGGCGCTGGATAGCGAGGCCCGCGAACGGGGAACTTCGGTGTATTTCCCGCGCCGCGTGGTGCCCATGCTGCCCTCGGCGCTGTCCGATGAACTGTGTTCGCTGAAGCCGGATGTCGAGCGCCTGTGCCTGGTGGCCGACATGCAGGTCTCTGCGGCCGGCCAGCTCAGGGGCGCGCGTTTTTATCCGGCAGTGATGTGCTCGCATGCGCGGCTCACCTACAGCCTGGCGTTTGCGGCCCTGTTCGAAGGCCGGCCCGAGGCGCGCGCAAAGATCGGCCCGCTGTGCGAGAAGCTGCTGCCGCTGGTGGAGGTTTACCGCGTGCTGCTGAAGGCCCGCCAGCGCCGCGGTGCGCTGGATTTCGACGCGCCGGAGCCACGTTTCGTGTTCAACGAAGCCGAGCAGATCCAGTCCGTCGAGCTGCCGCTGCGCAATGACGCCCACCGGCTGATCGAGGAGTGCATGGTGCTGGCCAACGTGGCTACAGCGCAGGAGCTGGGCGCACGTCATCGTCCCACGCTGTACCGCGTGCATGCCGAACCGGACGAGAAAAAGCTGGAAACCCTGGCCACCACCCTGCGCGCGCTGGGTGTGGGCGTCGATTTCCCCGCCGAGATCACCACCCGCGACCTGCAGAAGATCTCCCCGCGCATCCGCGATGCCGCGCTGAAGCCCTTCATCGAGACACTGGTGGTCCGTTCGCTGATGCAGGCCAGCTACCAGCCGGAGAACATCGGCCATTTCGGGCTGGCGCTGAAGAACTACGCCCACTTCACCTCGCCCATCCGCCGTTATCCGGACCTGGTGGTGCACCGGACCATCAAGGCCATGCTGTCTGCGGGCGATGCCGCCGGCCGCGCCTACGAGACCGGGCCGCTGGCGTTGCTGGGCCAGCATCTCACGCTGTGCGAGAAGCGCGCCGATGAGGCGGACCGCTACGTGGAGGCCTACCTCAAGTGTGTGTACCTGCGTGACCGCATCGGCCAGACTTTCGACGCGGTGATCACCACGGTGGTGGACTTCGGCTGTTTCGTGCAGATCACCGAGGTGGCAGCCGACGGCCTGCTGCACCTGGACAACCTGCGCGACGATGAATACGTGAAGGACGACGCCCTGCATGCCTGGGTGGGCGTGCATGGCAAGCGCCGCCTGCAGGTGGGTGCGCACGTGCGGGTCATCGTGACCGCAGTGAATCCGGTGGAGGGCCTGATCGACCTCGACCTGGTGCCCGAGGTGGCCGAGATGCATGCGGCGCGCGGGCGCAAGAGCCGATGAGCGCCCCGTCGCTGGTCTACGGGCTGCACGCGGTGCGCAGCGTGATCACGAAATCCGCCGGCCGCGTGCGCCGGCTGCAGCTGGATGCGCGGCGTGATGATCCGCGCATGCGCGAACTGCTGCAGCTGGCGCAGCAGCAGAACCTGAAGCCCGAACGCGTCGAAACCCGGCAAATTGCCGGCCGCGTGGGCGACGTGAGCCACCAGGGCGTGCTGGCAGAGGTGGATCCCCTGCCGCCCTGGCATGAGGATGAACTGGTCGATGCCATTGCCGCCGCCACCGATCCTCTGGTGCTGGTGCTCGACGGTGTACAGGATCCGCACAACCTGGGTGCCTGCCTGCGTACGGCTGATGCCTGCGGTGCGCTGGCGGTGGTGGTGCCGAAGGATCGAGCTGCCGGGATGAATGCAACGGTGCGCAAGGTGGCCGCCGGTGCCGCGGAGACCATGCCGCTTGCGACGGTGACCAACCTGGCACGCACGCTGCGGCTGCTGAAGGATGCCGGCCAGTGGATCGTGGGTGCCGACATGCAGGGCAGGGAGTGCAGCTGGCAGGCTGATCTCACCGGTTCGAAAGCCCTGGTGATGGGCGGCGAGGGCGACGGCCTGCGCGAACTCACGCGCAAGTCCTGCGATCTGCTGGTGCGGCTGCCGCAGGCCGGCAGCGTGGAGAGCATGAATGTTTCGGTGGCCTGCGGAATGATGCTGTACGAGGCCGTGCGCCAGCGCCAGGCCTGATCGCCCCAGACCAATGGGGCGGTCAGCACGCTGAGGCACACCATCACGCACCTGCAGCGCGGGTCACCTGGGGAACTGCTGCAAGCATCTTCCAGAGGCTGCCGGCGTCAGTTTCCGGCAGGTTTCGCCTGCCAGCGGCAGGGACGGTGCGCTGCGTTCCCCTGCTGTGTGGAATACAATGCTGCCCATACAGTCATCCACAAACTGGGGTGGGCAAGGCCATGGGCTGGACCAAACACGATTACGAAGACATTCCGGGCACCTATGTGTTCGACGGCAAGCACGCTCACGGTGCCTATGCGCTGAACAAGCTGCTGTTCTCCTTCTGCGAGGAGGCCAACCGCGCAGAGTTCGACAGGGACCCGGCAGCCTACTGCGACAAGTACGGCGTCACCGGCAAGTACAAGGAATTCATCCTCAAGCAGGACTTCCTCGGCATGCTGCGCGCCGGCGCGAACATCTATTACATGGCCAAGATGGCCATCCCCCGCGGCACCTCCGTGCAGGACTGTGGCGCGAAGATGCAGGGCATCAGCACCCCCGAGTTCCAGGCGAAGCTGCTGAAGAAGCGGGAAGGCCTTGAAGAGAAGCTGGCGCAGCGAGAGGGATACTGGAATGGCTAAGATCATCGGCGGAGTCACGAGCTCCCACATCCCCGCGGTGGGCAATGCCATCGCCAACAACCTGCAGCAGGAGCCGTACTGGAAGCGCTTCTTCGACGGCTACAAGCCGGCGCAGGAGTGGCTGCAGAAGCACAAGCCCGACCTCGCCATCGTGGTCTACAACGACCACGGCCTTAACTTCTTCCTCGACAAGGTGCCCACCTTCGCACTGGGCTGCGCCGACCAGTACGACAATGCCGACGAGGGCTGGGCGCTGAAGCCCGTCGCGCCGTTCAAGGGCGACGCGCCGCTGTCCTGGCACATCGCCGAGAAGCTGGTGGAGCAGGAGTTCGACATCTGCACCTGCCAGGAAATGAAGGTGGACCACGGGTTCGTGAACCCGATCCGCGCGCTGTGGGGCACCCATGAAGACTGGCCCATCAAGGCTATCCCGCTGGCGGTGAACGTGGTGCAGCACCCGGTGCCGAGCGCGCTGCGCTGCTTCAAGCTGGGCAAGGCGCTGCGTGCCGCGGTGGAATCCTATCCTGAAGACCTGAAGGTCGTGGTGCTGGGCACCGGCGGCATGAGCCACCAGCTGCAGGGCGAGCGCGCCGGCCTGATCGACGTGGACTTCGACCTGGAGACCATGGACCGCATCGCCAGCGATCCGGAGTGGTTCACGAAGTTCAGCAACTCCGAGATCATGCGTCGCACCGGCACCGAGGGCATCGAGACCATCATGTGGCTGGTGATGCGCGGCGCGTTGCAGGACAACGTGAAGGTGGTGCACAAGCACTACCACGCGCCCATCTCCAACACCGGTGCCGGCGTGCTGGTACTGGAGAACACGTTCCTCTGACATCCGGCTCCCGGGACAACCTTCGCGGCAGCCTGCTGATGCTGGCCGCGATGGCCGGATTCGCGCTCGAGGATGTGCTGATCAAGCAGCTGGCCGCGACGCTGCCCGTGGGCCAGGTGCTGGCGATGGTGGGCGCCGGTGGCGGCCTCATCTTCAGCTTCATCACCATGCGGGGCGGCAGGCGACTGGTATCTGCCGACCTGCTGTCCAGGCCCGTGCTGTTGCGCAATTTCAGCGAGGCCGTCGGCTCCGCCGCATTCGTCACCGCGCTGGCGCTGACCACCCTGTCGTCGGCTTCGGCCATCCTGCAGGCAACTCCGCTGGCCGTGACGCTGGGCGCGGCCCTGTTCCTCGGTGAACCGGTTGGATGGCGGCGCTGGACCGCGATTGCCCTGGGCTTCGTCGGCGTGCTGCTGATCATCCAGCCGGGCCTTGCGGCGTTCACGCCCGCCTCGCTGCTGGCCGTGCTGGCGGTGGTGATGCTGGCCGCGCGCGACCTGGCCAGCCGCACCTTGCCCCGGGAAATTGCCAGCGTGCAGGTGGCCGCGTGGGGTTTCCTGTCGCTGGTGCCCGCGGGTCTGGTGATCTTGCTGGTGATGGATCTGCAGCCGAGGATGCCGGATACGGGCGAGCTGCTGCGATTTGCGGCCACCGTGTTCATCAGCTGCTTCGGTTACTACTCGCTGGTGGCGGCAACCCGGATCGGGGAAGTCAGCGCCGTGGTGCCGTTCCGGTACACGCGCCTGATTTTCGCTCTGGTGCTGGGCTACGTGGTTTTCGATGAGCGCCCGGATGCGATGATGCTGACTGGCTCGGCGCTCATCGTCGGCACAGGCCTTTACACTATCTGGCGCAGCGCGTGGCGCCGCCGGCAAGCTTTCGCTACCCGAGCTTGAATGCTGTTGTACTCTGGCCTAGCCTCGAGGCAGATGGATCTCCTGGGAGGAAGCGATGCGGAACGCGACGGGATTCGCGCTGCTGCTGAGTTGCGCAGCTGGCCGCGCATTCGGGGCCGATTCCGGCATCGAATCACTGAAGCGCATGAGCCTTCTGGAGCTCACCCAGGTGGAAGTCACCTCGGTATCCCGCAGTGCCCAGCCGCTTGGCGAAGCCGCTGCCGCAATCGCAGTGCTGACGCACCAGGACATCCTCCGCTCCGGCGCCACCAGCATTCCCGAGGCATTGCGCGGCGTGCCTGGCATCCACGTGGGGCAGCGCAATGCCAACAGCTGGGCGGTGGCCTCGCGCGGTTTCAGCAGCATCAATTCGGAGAAGCTGCTGGTGCTCAGCGACACCCGCAGCATCTACACCCCGCTGGTATCCGGCGTGCGGTGGGATGTGCAGAACTACCTGATGGAGGATATCGAGCGCATCGAGGTGATCCGTGGTCCCGGCGCGACCCAATGGGGATCCAATGCCGTCAACGGCGTGATCAACATCACCACGCGCAATGCGCGCGATACGCAGGGCCTGTACGCGGAGGCCGGAACCGGCAGCGAAGATCGTGCCAGGCTGGCGCTGCGCTACGGCGGTCGCGCGGGCTCGGGCCACTTCCGTGTCTTCGGGCAGTACTTCGAGCGCGACAGCAGCGAACTGGTCACTCCTGCGGAAAGCCCCGACGACTGGCACATGGGACACCTGGGCTTCCGCGCCGACTGGCAAGCCGGATCACGGGACGAGCTGACACTGCAGGGTGACTGGTACGACGGCCGCGTGGGGCAGATCGGCCCGGCGGTGGTCATCATCGGCCGGCCCGGCCCGCAACCGCCGCTGCGTGTGAAGCTCGAAGGCGGCAACCTCCTGGGTCGCTGGAAGCGCACGCTGGATGCGGATTCCACCATCGAACTGCGCGCCTACTTCGACCATACGCGCCAGGATGATCCGAGCTACCTCGACACGCTCGACACCGTCGACCTCGATTTCCAGCACGATTTCGCGCTCGATATCCACCGGATCAGCTGGGGACTGAACTTCCGCCACACTGACAACCGCAATACCGGCAAGGGGATATTTGCAGTTGATCCGCCCCGGTCCGGCGATGCCCTGTACGGCGGCTTCGTGCAGGACCAGGTTGCCCTGCGTGACTGGCTGCAGCTGACGGTGGGCACGAAGCTGGAGCAGAATGACTTCAGCGGCTTCGAGATACAGCCCAGCGTGCGGATGGCCGCATTCCTGTCGCATGGGCAGACCGCATGGGCGGCGGTGTCGCGCGCTGCCAGGGTGCCCACGCGGCTGGAGCGCGACGTTGCCATCGAAGTCACGCAGCCGGGAGAAGACCCTTCCCTGCAACTGCTGGGCAACCGCTCGTTCAACTCCGAGAAACTGCTCGCCTACGAGCTGGGTTATCGCCGGCAGGTTTCCCCGACGCTGGCAGTGGACCTGGCCGCATTCCTGAACCGGTATCGCGACCTTGCCTCGCTGGAGATCGGGGATTCCTACATCGATCCTGACGATGGCCGTGAGGTGTTGCCCATCATCAACCAGAACCTCACTGATGGGCGTGCCGTGGGCGCGGAGGCACTGGTGAGTTATTCACCCCAGGCCAGCTGGCGGCTCACGGCCAGCTACTCCTACCTGGACCTCAACATTGATCCGCACGGCCAGGACATAAATCGCGGGCAGTTCGCGGACGGATCCACGCCGCGCCATCAGCTGGGCTTGCGTGCCGCGGTCGACATCGGTCCAGTGCAGCTGGATGCTTTCCTGCGTCATGTATCCCGCATCCGCCGCGATCCGCAGATCGTCAGCGGGGAAGGGATCAAGGGCTACACCGACCTGGACCTGCGCCTGGCCTACAGCCGCCGGCAACTTCAGCTCGTGCTGGCGCTGCAGAACCTGCTGCATCACGACAGGCTGGAGTTCGGGGCTCCTGATGAGCGCGGCGGAGTGGAGCGCAGCCTGCGTGCCAGTGTGATCTGGCGCACGGGCACCGCGGAGTAGACTTTCGAAGACCAGCCCCCGGGCCTAGTGCGGCCCGGTGCCGTCTCCCGATCCGCCACTGCCCCAGTCCTCATTCGCGCGGGAGATCACGTAGGCGTGCACGGCCTCGACATCTTCCACCGAGAGGATGTCCGCAAAGCTGGCCATGCCTTTCTGCACGCGCAGGCCCTTGAGCACGATGTCATTGAACTGCGCGTGTGTGGCCTGGTCCATGAGACGCAGGTCTTTCAGGCCGCCTACTGCCAGCTGCCCATGGCACTGCGCGCAGGTGCGCGCGAAGACCTCACCGCCCTTCCGGACAGTGGCTTCGCTGGCGCGCAGCGGCGGAGGGTTGGGAATGGGCTGGGCCGGTGGCAGCGGCGGCAGCTGCGTGGTGCCGCCGAGCTTGAACACCAGCAGGCGTGCCGAGGCACGATGCTGCGCCGTGCCCGCGCCGCGTTCGACCTGCGCGGCGCCGCCGCCCCAGCCGGCGTTCACCGCAATGTACTGCTCGCCATCGAGTTCGAAGGTGATGGGGCCGGACACCGGCGCCGACTGCACGGGCATTTCCCACAGCAGCTTGCCGTCGGTGGCGCGGAAGGCGGCGAAGGTCTGCTTCGTGGTGCCCTCGAAGACCAGGTTGCCCGCCGTGGCGAGCACGCCGCCATTGCCGTGGCGGGGCAGGGGAACGCGCCAGCGCGCCTCCTGCTTCACGGGGTCCCATGCCACGAGCCCGGCGTTTTCCTTCTCGGCCGCCTCGCGCGTCAGCGCCATGCGCTTCTGCAAAGCCGGTCCCGAATAGCCACCCCAGCCGCTGTTGGAACGGAAGGGCTGCGGGGTGAAGCCGGGATCGAAGGCGTATACGAACCAGTGTTCGTAGTAGGGGAAGTAGGCCAGGCCCGTCTCGGGGCTGTAGGCCATGGGGAACCAGTTGTGCGCGCCGCCGGGGCCAGGCGTGACCAGCACAGGGTCGGTGCCGGCGTGCGCCTCGGGATTGATGGTGGGCCTGCCGGTGGCCTTGTCGATGCCGGTGGTCCAGTTGACCGGCACATGGTTCTTCGCGGAGATCAGCTCACCGGTAGCACGATCGATCACGTAGAAGAAGCCGTTCTTGGGCGCATGCATCAGCACCTTGCGCTGCCGGCCCTCGATGGTGAGGTCGGCCTGCACAATGGACTGCGTGCAGGTGTAGTCCCAGTCCTCTTCAGGGGTTTCCTGGTAATGCCAGCGATACGCTCCGGTCCTGGCATCCACTGCGACGATGGAACAGAGGAAGAGGTTGTCGCCGCCCTGCGGGCTGCGATGCTTGTATGCCAGTGGCGAGCCGTTGCCCGTGCCGATGTACACCAGCTGCAGTTCTGGATCGTAGGCGATGGAATCCCACGCCGTGCCACCACCGCCGAGCTTCCACCACTCGCCGGTCCAGGTCTTCGCGGCCATCTCCATCGCGCTGTCGGATGCCGCGCCATCCGGCCCCTGTGCCGGATCACCCGGCACCAGCCAGAACTTCCAGCGGAACTCGCCGGTGTCTGCGTCCCAGGCGCTGACGAAGCCGCGTACACCAAGGTCCGCGCCGCCATTGCCCACCACCACCAGGCCATCGAACACACGCGGTGCGCCGGTGATGGACCAGGGCTGCGAACGTTCAAAGGTCGAGGCTTCCCACGCGGGCTGGCCATTCTTTGCATCCAGCGCGATCAGTCGCCCGTCGAGCGTGGCGATGATCACCTTGCCCTTCCAGAACGCCAGGCCGCGTGCCACCGGCTCGCAGCAGGCGATCCGCCCGTAGTCGCGCGGCACCTGTGGATCGTAGGTCCACAGCAGCCGGCCCGTCTTTGCGTCGTGGGCATAGGCCACGTTCCAGGCGCTGACGTTGTAGATCACGCCATCGACGAACAGCGGCGTGGCCTCGACGCCGCGATAGGTATCGAGGTCCGCGAACCAGGCGATGCCCAGCTGTGACACATTGGATTCATTGATGGCCTTCAGCGGGCTGAAGCGCTGTGCCATGTAGTCGCGGCCATCCATCAGCCACTGGCCGGGTTCGGCTGCCGCATTCTGCAGGCGCGCTGCATCCACCACCGAGGCCTTGCCGCTGGTACCCGGGCCGCCCTGGCAGGCAGTGAAGGCGAGCAGGGAGGTCGCCAGCGCAAGGCAGGCGAGGCCCCCGAGGTGTTGTATTCTCATCCCGGAATCCTAAAGGAAGTGGGGGTCATGGAAACAGTTTCCTCAAGCCGCGGGCGTCCGCTCGTCAGGCTTTCTGCCCTGGTGTCGCTGGTCCTGCTGTCGCTGGGTGCCTGCGCGGCGCAGCCTCCGCAGGTCGCCAGCCGTGGCGATATCGTCATTGACGGCAGGAACGTGCATCCGGAGAGCATCACTTCCACCGCCGACGGCTCGGTGTTCATCGGCAGCATGTCCGGCACCATCTACCGCGCTGGTCCGCAGGATCGCGTGGCGCGTCCCTTCATCACACCCAATCCGGAAAATGGCCTGCGCGCCACGTACGGCGTGCTGGCCGATGAGCGGGGTGGACGGCTGTGGGTGTGCTCGGTGGCTCCATTCGGGCCCTCGCCCGGACCGCAGCAACCCTCCGCAGTAGTGGCCTTTGACCTGAAGACGGGTGCACTTGCGGGTCGGTGGCCCTTCCCGGCGCCGGGCGGCACCTGCAACGACATCGCGATTGCCGCCGATGGCGCGGCCTATGCCACCGACACGCCGGGCGGCCGCATCCTGAAGCTGGCGAAGGGCGGCAGCGCGCTGGAAGTGGTGGCCAGCCACCAGAGCCTGCGCGGCATCGATGGCATCGCCTTCGGGCCGCGCGGCGAGATGTACATCAACAACGTGCAGCGGCATGAACTCTGGCGCGTGGAACTGGCTGCCAATCCGGCGGAGCCGAAGCTCACGCTGCTGCAGGCATCGCAGAAGATGGAAGGGCCGGATGGCCTGCGTCCCATCGGCGGCAACCGCTTCCTGCAGGCCGAAAGCTCCGGCGGCCGCATCACGCTGGTAACCATCGAGGGTGACCGGGCCGGGATCACGCTGGTCAAGCAACTGCAGTCCACGCCGGGCGTCACGCTGGTGGGCGATACCATCTACACCATCGACGGCAAGATCGATTACCTGATCAAGCCGGAGCTGCGCGGGCAGGACCCCGGCGAGTTCCGGGCCATCGCGATCCCCATGCCGCGCTGAGGCGGCAAAGAGGTCTTCATGAAAAAGCTCACGGTATTCCTGCTGGCGGCATCGGCTGCGTTGTCGGTTCAGGCGCGTGCTCCTGGCGAGCGCACTGCCTGGCAGAAAGTGGAGTGCGATCACGCCTGCCTGTCGCAGTGGACGCGCGACTATGTGGCGGCGCTGGTGAAGCGCGATGCCTCGCAGCTGAAGCAGCACAAATCGCTGCGCTTCACCGAGAACAACGTCGAACTGAAGTTCGGCAAGGAAGGCCTCTGGGCCACGGTGACCGGTGTGTCGCCGAAGGCGATGATCGCTGCCGACACGGAGACAGGCAATGCCGCCTGGCTGGGCACCGCCGAGGAGAACGGCAAGCCGGTGTACTTCGCGCTGCGGCTGGCCGTGCGCGATGGCCAGCTGGCCGAAGCCGAGACAGTCGTGGTGCGCAACACTGGCCTTCCGCTGCCTTTCTTCGATGTGACCAAGGTGGAGCACGATCCCACCTTCAACGAGATCCTGCCACCCGAGCAGCGCCGCTCGCGCGCGCGCCTGCGTGCGGTGGCCGATGGTTACTTCAACACCGTGGAGGTCAACGACGGGGTGATCTTCACGCCCTTCGCCCCGGACTGCGGACGGCTGGAGAACGGCATCCTCACCACCGCAGCCAGCGCCGGAGCCATGGCCGCTTCCACTTCGCCGGGCTGCGAGGCGGGACTCAAGACCGGCATGTACCGCATCAACAAGCGCATCCGCGAGCGCCGCTATCCGCTGATCGACGTGGAGCGTGGCGTAGTGGTGGCCACCGGCTTCTTCGACCACGCCAACGAGTGGGACCGCTACAAGCTCAACGACGGTCGCGAGATGAACACGGCGCTCAAGTGGCCGAACTCCATCTCGCTGATCGAGGCCTTCCGCGTGCGCAATGGCGCCATCCACCGCATCGAGGCCGTGTTCAGCTATGTGCCGCACATGATGCACAACCCGTTCTACTCCTATCCGCCTGCGCCGCCGCCCACCGCGGAGGACGATCCGGCCGCGAAGGTGCGCTGTGACAAGGCCTGCCTCGAAGCATTGGCAGCGCGATTCATGACGGCCATGGCCGCGCAGAAGCCGCAGGACATTCCCTGGGCGCGCGACGTGAAATTCACCGAGAACGGCGTGGGCATACAGGTGGGCGAGGGCATCTGGGGCTCAATCCGCAGCAAGTCGGATTTCGGCGTGACCGTGGCGGATGCGGGCGCCGGTACCGTCACCTGGTATGGCCTGATCTACGACCACGATGCGCCGGCCTATGCAGGTGTGCGGCTGAAGGTGAAGGGATCGCTGGTGAGCGAGGCCGAGGTGATCGTGGCCCGCGAGCGCAACCCCGGCCCGTGGGCCAATCCGAGGGCATTCCAGCCGAATGCGCTGTTCAGCAGTGTCGTGGAGAAGTCACAGCGTACCCCGCGCCGCGCGCTCATCTCTGCGGTCGAGGGCTATGCGAAGAGCGTCACCGGCGACGGGAAGGTGCAGGCCCGCTTCGATGCCGGGTGCACCCGCGCCGAGAACGGCCAGGTGGTGACCAGCGGCGAAGTGGGCTCCATCGGACTGGTGAAGTCGCCTGGCAAATATGCCCAGGGCTGCGAAGCACAGTTGAAGCTGGGCTTGTACCAGCCGCTGGATCGCCTGCGAGGCCGGCGTGTGCTGGCTGTGGATGAAGAACGTGGCCTGGTGGTGGCCACTGCCATCGCCGACTTCAACCTCGCGCAGCGCAAGTACCGACTTGCCGATGGCCGGGAGGTGGAAAGCGAAGCCTTCCACGCCATGTCGCGCGAGCTGTTCGAGGTCTACAAGATTGTCGACGGCCGCATCGTGGCCATCGAGGCCGTGTCGGTCGACCAGCCCTACGGCATGCCTTCGGCCTGGAGCGGCTGAGCATGCAGCGCCGCGCGATGGCCACTGCGGGCATCGCGCTGCTGGCGGCGGTGTTCCTTTCCGCTTGTGCGCGCGAGGTGCCAAAGGCTTCGCGCGACGGTCCCATCGTCGCCTTCGGGGACAGCCTTGTGTATGGCACGGGATCTTCAGGCGGCGGTTTCGTGAAGCTGCTCGAGGCGCGGCTGGGTCGCAAGATCGAGAACCTTGGCGTGCCTGGAGACACGACTGCCGACGGCCTTGCACGCATCGATGAAGTGCTGGCGCTCGAGCCCGCTGTGGTGATCCTCCTGCTTGGCGGCAACGACTTCCTGCAGCAGGTGCCGCAGGACACCACCTTCGCCAACCTGGGAGCCATCATCACGGCACTGCAGGCCGACGGCGCGGCCGTGCTGCTGGTTGGCGTGCGCGGCGGGCTGGTACGTGATCATTTTGCAGAGCGCTTCGAGGCGCTGGCCGATGGCCTTGGGACGGCCTACGTGCATGACGTGCTGGATGACACGCTGGGCGTGGAAGGCTACATGGCCGACCAGGTGCATCCGAATGATGCTGGCTACCGGGTGATTGCCGACCGGGTCTATCCCGTTCTGGCCGCCATGCTCGAATAGGGCCGGGAAGGATTGGCTGCCCAGGGCAATAACCACACGTTGCCCGGGCGGGGGTGCTTGGGTACACTTCGCGCCCCCTTGCCACACCGCTAAGCCTTCAGCGGGTGGCTTTATCCACAAGGAGACTTCATGAGGCACTACGAGATCGTGGTCCTGGTACACCCGGACCAGAGCGAGCAGGTTCCCGCCATGCTCGAGCGCTACAAGGGCATGGTGACCGGCGCCAATGGCACCGTGCACCGCGTCGAGGACTGGGGCCGCCGCCAGCTGGCCTTCCCCATCGCCAAGGTGCACAAGGCGCATTACATACTGATGAACGTCGAGACCGACCAGAGCACGCTGGCCGAGCTCACGGGTGCCTTCCGTTTCAGCGATGCCGTGCTGCGCCACCTGGTGGTGGCCATGGACGAGGCTGTGACCGAGCCGTCGCCGATGGCGCGCGGTGAGGAAGAAGATGCCGACCGCCGTCGCGACCGCGACGACGATGGCGACGACATGGGCATGCGCTAGGAGAATCCAGATGTCACGTTTCATCCGCCGCAAGAAATTCTGCCGCTTCACCGCCGATGGCGTGAAGTCGATTGACTACAAGGACCTGGGCACCCTGAAGGGGTACATCTCCGAGACCGGCAAGATCGTGCCCAGCCGCATCACCGGCACCAAGAGCTACTTCCAGCGCCAGCTGTCGGTGGCCATCAAGCGCGCGCGCTTCCTGGCGCTGCTGCCGTACACCGACCAGCATTAAGGTTCACCGCAATGGACGTCATTCTTCTTGAGAAAGTGGCCAACCTGGGCAACCTCGGCGACCGCGTCGCGGTGCGCTCCGGCTATGCCCGCAACTTCCTGCTGCCCAAGGGCAAGGCCACCCTGGCCACCCCGGACAACGTGAAGAAGTTCGAGGCCCGCCGGGCGGAGCTTGAAAAGGTCGCGCGTGATGCCCTGTCGGGCGCCGAAGGCCGCAAGACCCGCTTCGAGGGCTTCAAGCTCACGCTGATCGCCAAGGCGGGCAACGAGGGCAAGCTGTTCGGCTCCATCGGTACTGCCGATATCGCGGAGGCTGCCACCGCTGCCGGCCAGCCGCTGGCCCGCAGCGAGGTGCGCATGCCGAATGGCCCGCTGCGCACGGTGGGCGAGCATGTGGTGACCGTGCACCTGCACACCGACATCGACCTGGATCTGCCCGTCATCATCCAGGCCGAGGAATAGGCTTCCACAGCTTATCCCCCGGATAGTCCCTAACCGGTTCATGGCCTGATCGGCCAGAATGGTGGTTCTGGCATGGACCGGTTACACACTCCACCGCATTCGATCGAAGCCGAGCAGGCCGTGCTCGGCGGCCTGCTGCTCGACACCCAGGCCTGGGACCAGGTCGGCGACAGCGTCTCTGTCGATGATTTCTACCGTCCCGACCACCGGCTGATCTTCGACGCCATCGGCGAGCTGGTGGCCGAGTCCAAGGCCATCGACGTGGTCACGGTGTCCGAGCGTCTCGAGCGCCTTGGCAAGCTGGCCGAGGTGGGCGGTCTGGCCTATCTCTCCACGCTGGTGCGCGATACGCCCACCGCGGCCAACGCACGCGCCTATGCGCAGATCGTGCGCGAGCGCTCGCTGCTGCGCTCGCTGATCAGCGCCGGCAATGCCATCGTCTCCTCCGTCTACAGCGACGAGGGCCTTTCGGCTCGCGAGCTGGTCAACCAGGCCGAGTCGCGGGTGTTCGAGATCGCAGAGCGCGGGGCAGGGCGCACCGAGGGCGCGCAGGCCGTGCGCGCCATGCTGCCGGCGCTGATCGACAAGATCGACGAGTGGCACAGCAATCCCGACAGCCTGCGCGGTACGCCGAGCGGCTTCACCGATTTCGACAAGCTCACTGGCGGACTGCGCGGCGGCGACCTGGTGATCGTGGCCGGCCGCCCCGGCATGGGCAAGACCACGCTGGCGATCAACATCGGCGAGAACGTGGCGCTGGACCACAAGGTGCGCGGCACGGTGCTGATCTTCTCGATGGAAATGCCCAACGAGCAGCTGATGACGCGCATGCTCTCCTCGGTGGGCAGCGTGCCCCTGCACGACATCCGTTCGGGCCGCATCAGCGACCAGGACTGGGCGCGCATCAGCAGCGCTACCTCGCAGCTGCAGGAGGCGCGCATCTACATCGACGACCAGCCGGCCCTCACGCCCACCGACCTGCGCGCCCGCGCGCGGCGCGTGAAGCGCGAGCACGGACTGCACCTGGTCATCGTCGACTACCTGCAGCTGATGCAGGTGAGCGGCACGAAGGAGAACCGCGCCACCGAGATCTCGGAGATCTCGCGCGGCCTGAAGGCGCTGGCGAAGGAACTGGATGTGCCGGTGATCGCGCTCTCGCAGCTGAACCGCAGCGTGGAGCAGCGCGAGGGGAAGAAGCCGGTGATGTCGGACCTGAGAGAATCCGGAGCTATTGAACAGGATGCGGACATGATCCTGTTCATCTACCGCGAGGAGTACTACGACAAGAACTCCCCGCGCAAGGGCGAGGCCGACGTCGAACTGGCCAAGCACCGTAACGGCGAGACCGGCCACTTCGTACTCACCTTCCAGGGCAAGTACACGCGCTTCTCCAACTTCATGCCCGAGGCTTACGCGGAAGGAGTGCTGCGTTGAGCGCCGTTCCGGCCCGTCCGTGAACTCGCTGATCCGGGCCGAGGTCAGCGCTGCGGCGCTGCGCGACAACCTGCAGCGCGTGCGCGAAGTGGCGCCTTCCAGCCGGGTCATGGCGGTGGTGAAGGCCAACGCCTATGGCCACGGCCTGGTGACCACGGCGCTTTGCCTGGCCGATGCTGATGCCTTTGCCGTCGCGCGGCTGCAGGAGGCGCTGGTGCTGCGTGGCGCGGGTGTGCGCAAGCCCATCGTGCTGCTGGAAGGCGTGTTCGACGCCGAACAACTGGCGGAAGCCGCCCGCCACGACCTGCAGATCGTGGTGCATACAGATGAGCAGCTGGCGCTGCTCGGCGGCGGCCCGGTCGCTGCTTCCTTCATCGTGTGGCTGAAGATCGACACCGGGATGAACCGCCTGGGCTTCCGCGTGGAGCAGGCGGCCTCCGCATTGCTGCGCCTGGCCTCCCTGGGGCCGCGGGTGCGCGAGCTGCGGCTGCTGTCCCACTTCGCCAACGCCGATGAGGCGGACAGCGCCATGACGGGCTTGCAGCTGGCCCGGTTCAACGAACTGTCAGCCGGCCGTGGCTGGACCCGCAGCCTGTGCAATTCGGCTGGCTTGTTCTCGCAGCCGGCCGGGCAGGTGGAGTGGGTGCGACCTGGCCTTGCACTGTACGGCGTGTCGCCATTCCCGGAACTGCTGGGCACGCAGCTGGGGCTGCGTCCCGCGATGCGGCTGGTGTCCACCGTCATAGCGGTGCGCGAAGTGCGCGCCGGCGAAACCGTGGGCTACGGCGGTGCATGGCGCGCGCTGCGGGATGCGCGCGTGGCCATCGTGGCCGCCGGATATGGCGACGGGTTGCCCCGTTCGCTGGAGAACGGCACGCCGGTGCTGGTAAACGGCAGGCGGGCCGCGCTGGTTGGCCGGGTGTCGATGGACATGGTGGCTGTCGACGTGACAGCCATCCCTGGCGTGCGCGTTGGTGATCCGGCCATCCTCTGGGGACCAGAGTTGCCCGTGGAGCAGATCGCGGCCCACGCCGGCACCATCCCTTATGAACTGCTGTGCGGCGTGAGCCAGCGGGTCCCGCTGGCCCTGGGCTGACGGAAACGACCGCTATTCGTGCATCTGCGACTGCAGGTAGTTCTGCTCGCCCACCTGCTGCACGAGCCCGATCTGCGTCTCCAGGTAGTCGATGTGCTCCTCGGTGTCCTCGAGGATCTTCTCGAACAGCTCGCGGCTGACGTAATCGCGCACGCTGTCGCAGTAGGCGATCGCCTCCTGCAGGTGGGTACGACTGCCTGACTCCAGCTTCAGGTCGAGGCTCAAGGTCTCCACGGCGTTCTCGCCGATCAGCAGCTTGCCCAGGTCCTGCAGGTTGGGCAGGCCACCCAGCATCAGCACGCGCTCCACCAGCAGGTCGGCGTGCTTCATTTCCTCTATCGATTCCTCGTACTCGTGTTTGGCCCAGCGCTTCAGGCCCCAGTTCTTCAGCATCCGCGCGTGGAGGAAGTACTGGTTGATGGCCGTCAGCTCCATCTTGAGCTGGGCATTGAGGTGCGCGATGACTTGCTTGTCGCCTTGCATGGAATCTCTCTTGTTCAGGCAGGGAAAAAAGGGGCAGGTGGAACGCTAACAGCTTGGGCCCCGGGGAGGGGATAGCGGGAATAGGTCAAATGTTGCAAACAAGAACAATTCGCATTAGTATCCGGGTCGTGATCATCTGTGTCTGCCAGAACATCTCCGAGCGCGACATCGCCAAGGCGGTGGCCAGTGGTTGTCGCAGTTTTGACGCGCTGCAGGAAAAGCTGGAAGTCAGCACCTGTTGTGGCAGTTGCGAGTGCGCGGCCCGCGAAGCCCTGGCGCAGCACCAGGCAGGCGACACCTGCCCTGGCATGATCGCCGCCTGAGCGGCGACCGCCCTTACTCACCACTTTCAATGTTGGGCTGAAAGGCCCTGCCAGGCGTGCCGGGCATCCGCAGGGATGCCCGGCGCATCAGCCTAGTTCTCGAAGAACCCCATCTTCACGCCAGCCAGCTGGATGACGTCGTTGTCGGACAGGCGGCGCGCCTGGGCGCCGATCGGGGTGCCGTTCACCAGCGGGTAATTGTCTGGCTTGTCCGCCTCCACATGCACGATGTAGAAGCCGTCGGCGCGACGGGTGACCGCCGCCACCTGCACACCGGGCCTGCCCAGGGTGGTGAGCGCCTTGGTGAGCTCCAGCTCGCGGCCGGCAAAGGCGCCTGACAGCACCTGCAGCCTGGCCTTCTTCACCTGCTGCGCGCCATCGGGGATTGCGCGCCGGATGTTGGTTGCGGTGGCCGTTACCGGCTCGCTCTTCTCGCGGGCTTCCTGGATCTTCTCCACCGGCCGCTGCGAGGGCTGGATCACCATGGTCTTCTCGAACTCATCCTGCTGGGCGTCGTCGTCCTCGACGAAGCGCAGCTGGTGATGGCCCACGGTGATCACGTCGCCGTGCTGCAGCGCATGCTTCTTGATCAGCTTGCCGTTGACGTAGGTGCCATTGGTGCTGTTCAGGTCCTCAAGGAAGGAGTCGTTGAGGATGTTGATGATCAGGGAGTGATGGCCGCTGACCGCCGGGTTGTCGATCCGGATGTCATTGTCCGGCAGGCGCCCCACGGTGTAGCGCTCCTTGTTCATGTTGTATTCGGCCAGTACCTGGCCGTCGAGAGTCAGCACTAGCCTTGCCATGTTGGGCGCCTTTGCATCAGCTGAAGACCTTCAGGATTTTGTCAAATATACCGCGTCGGGCCGGGAAGGAGTCCACAACCTGCGCCAGCACGACCGAGATGTTGTCCTTGCCACCATTGTCATTGGCCAGCTGGATCAGGTGCTGGCCGACAGAGTTCAGGTTATTGCCGAAGGTGTTCATCGTGACGACCATGTCGTCGTCGCCGATCATGTCCGACAGCCCGTCGGAGCAGAGCAGGTAGACATCGCCCTTCACCACGGGGTGCTCCTGCATCTCCACGTCGACCTGGTTCTCAACGCCGAGCGCGCGCGTCACGTAGTTCTTGTTGGAGGCGCGCTGCGCCTCCTCGGGCGAATAGAAGCCACGGTCAACCAGTTCCTGCAGCAGGGAGTGATCGAGCGTGACCTGCTCGATCTCGTTGCCGCGCATGCGGTAGAGGCGCGAGTCGCCCACATGGGCCACGGTGATGCGGTTGTCGTAGAACAGGGCGGCCACCACGGTGGTGCCCATGCCCTGGCACTGGGTCTGCGTGCGGGCGGTCTGGTAGATGATCTTGTTGGCGCGCTGGATGGCATCGCGCAGGATGATGGTCGGGCGCGACAGGCCGGTGGCCTGGTCGGGAATCGACAGGTCCTGCAGCTTCAATGCCTCGCGCACCAGGTTGACCACGGTCTTCACCGCGATGCCGCTGGCCACTTCGCCGGCGTTGTAGCCGCCCATGCCGTCGGCCAGCACGGCAAGGCCAAGCTCGCCGTCGACGGCGATCATGTCCTCATTGTGCTCGCGGACCCTGCCTGTGTCGGTCTGGCCAACGCAAAGCAGCTTGCCTTTCAGACTCATCAGGCGGCTTGTTCCGGTTGTGCTCCCAAAACTTGCCGGATCGTACTTAACTCTTGCGTGCACTGCACTCGATAAGGGCCGGTTTGATGCAGTTGCGGGCAGGATTTGTGGGCTGCGTCGCGGGCTGGCATCCTGCCCGGCCACTCCCTTGACGTTGAGAACTGGATCACGCCTTGGCTCGCTCCCCCGCCACCTTGTTTGCCTGCAACGCCTGCCAGGGGCAGACGCCCAAGTGGCAGGGACAATGTCCCCACTGCGGCGAGTGGAACAGCCTGGTCGCCCAGGCTGCGCCGGCGGCGCGTTCGGCATCCCGCGCCCGCGCCGCGCTGGTGGCGGCAACCGCGGCTGCCCCGCTGGCCGAAGCCATGGCCGCTGCCGGCGGCGAGCAGCTGCGGCGCTTCAGCCTCGGCATGGGCGAGCTGGACCGGGTTTTCGGGGGCGGGGTGGTGCCGGGCTCGGTCACCCTGCTGGGCGGTGAGCCGGGCATCGGCAAGTCCACGTTGCTGCTGCAGGTGGCCGGTGCACTGGCGGCAACACAGCCGGTCCTCTATGCCACCGGCGAGGAATCCACTGCGCAGGTGGCCCTGCGTGCCAGGCGCCTGGGCGGTGCCTATGAGCGTGTGCACGTGGCGGCCGAAACCGACCTCGACACTGTGCTGGGCCTGGCCGCTGTGCAGCGGCCGGCACTGCTGGTGATCGATTCCATCCAGACGATGCAGCTGGCCAGCGTCGCCACGGCGGCAGGGGCGGTGACCCAGCTGCGCGAATGCACGGCCGCACTGGTGCGCTTTGCCAAGGGCAGCGGCACGGCGGTGCTGATCGTGGGGCATGTGACCAAGGATGGCGCCATCGCCGGGCCGCGCCTGCTGGAGCACCTGGTGGACACGGTGCTGTATTTCGAGCGGGACGCCGGCAGCCGCTTCCGCCGCGTGCGGGCCGCGAAGAACCGCTTCGGTGCCGCGAACGAGCTGGGGTTCTTCCTGATGCAGGAGACCGGGCTGCGCGAGGTGAAGAACCCGGCGGCGATTTTCCTGTCGCGCGCGCCGCAGCCGGTGGCGGGCAGCATCGTGATGGTGACCCGTGACGGCACGCGGCCTCTGCTGGTGGAAGTGCAGGGGCTGGTGGATCCCTCGCGCTTCGGATCGCCCCGACGCGTTGCGCAGGGGATCGACGCGGGCCGGCTGGCCATGCTGCTGGCGGTGCTGCACCGGCATGCCGGCGTCGCGCTGCAGGAGCATGACGTGTTCGCGAACGTGGTGGGCGGGCTGTCGATCGACGAGCCGGCGGCGGACCTGCCGCTGGTGCTGGCGCTGGCTTCCAGCCTGCGGGATGTCGCGCTGCCGGCCGATCTCGTGGTGTTCGGCGAGATCGGGCTCACCGGGGAGGTGCGCCCGGTGTCATTCGGCGAGGAGCGCATCCGCGAGGCCGCGAAACTGGGCTTCCGCCGCGCCCTGGTGCCCGAAGCCAATGCGCCGCGCGCGGCGGTGGAGGGCATCGAGGTCATCGGCGTGGCGCGCGTCGATGAGGCGCTCCGGCAGGTGCTGAAGGACTGAAAGGTATAATCGGGCCATGTTCAACAAACTGACTGAACGGCTCAGCAAGGCCGTCGACTCCCTGCGCGGCCGTGGCCGCCTCACCGAAGACAACATCGCCGAGTCGCTGCGCGAAGTGCGCATGGCGCTGCTGGAGGCAGACGTCGCGCTGCCGGTGGTGAAGCGTTTCATCGACGCTGTGCGTGCCAAGGCCATCGGCACGGAGGTGCAGGGCAGCCTCACGCCGGGCCAGGCGCTGGTGGGCGTGATCCACGACGAGCTGGTGCAGGTGATGGGCGGCAATGCGCGGCCCTTCGACCTGCGCCATGCGCCGCCGGCGGTGATCCTGCTGGCCGGCCTGCAGGGCGCGGGCAAGACCACCACCGCGGGCAAGCTGGCGCGCCATCTCATCGAGCAGCAGAAGAAGCGCGTGCTGCTGGTGAGCACCGACATCCGCCGCCCGGCGGCAGTGCTGCAGCTGCAGCGCCTGGCCGAGCAGGTGGGGGCGGACTTCCATCCCGTCGCGCCGGGACAGTCGCCGCCGGCCATTGCCGCTGCGGCGCTGGATGCGGCGCGCCGCGGCGTCTATGGCGCGCTGATCGTCGACACCGCCGGCCGCCTCCACGTGGACGCCGAGCTGATGCAGGAAGTGCGTGACATCGACACTGCCGTGCATCCGCATGAGCGGCTGTTCGTGGTCGATGCCATGGCCGGCCAGGACGCGGTGAATGCGGCGCGTGCTTTCAGCGACGCGCTGGCCCTCACGGGCACCATCCTCACCAAGGCAGATGGTGATGCGCGCGGTGGCGCGGCGCTGTCGGTGCGCGAGATCACCGGCAGTCCGCTGCTGTTCGTCGGTACCGGTGAGAAGAGCGAGGCGCTGGAACCCTTCGATCCGGACCGCATGGCCCGCCGCATCCTCGGCATGGGCGACGTGGTGGCCCTGGTCGAGGAGGTGCGGCGCAATGTCGATGTGGAGCAGGCCGAGCAGCTGGCGAAGAAGGTCGCCAAGGGCAAGGGCTTCGACTTCAACGACCTGAAGGCGCAGCTGCAGCAGCTGCAGAAGATGGGTGGCATGGGCTCGCTGCTCGAGAAGATGCCCGGCGGTGCGCAGATGGCGCAGAAGCTCTCCCAGGGCCAGGCCGAGCGTGAGCTGAAGCGGCAGGTCGCGCTGATCGATTCGATGACGCCGCGCGAGCGCCGTCGCCCGGAAATCATCGATGGCTCGCGCCGGCGCCGCATCGCCGCCGGCGCCGGCATGCAGGTGCAGGACGTGAACCGCCTGCTCAAGCAGCACATGGAAATGCAGAAGATGATGAAGAAGCTGGGCAGCGGCAAGCTGGCCCGCATGATGGGCGCGATGGGCGGCAAGCTGCCGGGGATGCCGCGGTTCTAGGGGTTGGCGGCCAGCCGCGGCGATCAGCCGGCTGGCCGGGCCGGAGCCGGCCGCGCTGCCGGTGCCGATGGCGGAGGAGGCGGCAACGACAGCGCCGATTCCTTTGCCAGCACCTCCTGCAGGCGGCAGAAGTTCCACTCGCGAGTCTGCGGCTGCGATGATCCCTTCTGGTACGGGTCGCAGCTGGCGGGCCTGGGCAGCTTGTATTCCTCGAGCGGATCTTCCACCAGGTCGTAGAACTCGCAGTCGGCGGTGGCCGCAGTGCCTGTGCAGAGCACCTTGTACCGCGCGTTGCGGGCGGCGGACTGTCGCAGGTTCTGTTTGGTGGGATTGACCACATCCACCACCAGTGCATCGCGCAGCGGGTCGCGGGTCTGCTGCGCGTTCTTCAGCAGCACCGGTGCGAATGACTTGCCATCGACCTTCACCTTGCCGGCGTTGCGGTCGGGCACGGTGGCCGGCACATCAAGGCCAGCCAGTTCGAGCACGGTGGCGAACATGTCCACCGCATGCACGGGCACGTCGCTGCTGGAGCCGGCACGGATGCCCGGCCCGCGTACCACCAGCGGTACGCGCACGCCGCTCTCGTAGGCTGAGCCTTTGCTGCGGTCCAGCCGCGTGATGTACATGTTGTCGATGAACTCGCGGTTGGCGCCGAACATCCAGGTGCCGTTGTCGCCGACGAAGATCACGTAGGTGTTCGGGTCCAGCGCATCCACGGCCTGCAGCAGGCGGCCGATGATTGTGTCCATGGAATTGGTGAGCGCGCGATGCAGGGCCTTGTCGGTGCACCGGCCCACGTTGGCAGATCCGAACTGGCCGCCGCAGGCCTGCATCTCCCTGCGCGTGGGTTCATCCAGCGTGTCGATGTTGGGCACCGCCATGGGATTGGGCTGCTGGTTCTCGGTGATGTGCGCGTTGTTGAAGGCCACCCACGCCAGCCACGGCCGGGTGGGGCGCTGCGCCTCCTGTGCACGGATCCACTGCAGCGCATCGGCCACCTGCGTCACCGGGGCGTAGGTGGTGGCTGCGATGCCCGGCAGCGAGCGGGTCGGGGTGGGCTCGGTGCGGTATTTGTCTGCCGGCGTTGCCGCATCCTGCACGTGGTACTCATACAGCCAGTAGGTCGAGGGGGCGCCGTTGAGATTGCCCTGGTAGAGATCGAAGCCGGCTTCCTTCGGCTTCAGTCCCGGGTACTGGCTCTGCCCGAGTCCGGCCATGTGCCACTTGCCGAACGCAGCCGCGGTGTAGCCAGCCTTCTCCTTCAGTTCGTGCACCAGGGTGCGGTGGCTGGCAGTGGCCCAGTTGTAGTAGTCGAGCACGCCGGTCTTCACCGAGAACAGCCCGGTGATCATCGACACGCGCGTGGGGGAGCAGAAGGGCTGCGCCCAGGCCTGCGTGAAACGCATGCCGGATTGCGCCAGCGCGTTGAGCGTGGGCGTGGAAGCCGGATGGCCGGCGATCTGCCGGTATTGCGGGTGATTGCGACCGCCCGGGCCGTATTGCCTCACCAGGTCATCGATGAGGCCGGGATACATGTCGGTGTTGGCATCCAGGCCGATGTCATCGCTGATGATGAGCAGGATGTTGGGGCGGGAGGTGCTGCCACGCGCCGCCTCGGCGGCCGATGCCTGCCAGCAGGCCGGGAGCAGCAGTACCAGCGCGGTGATGCTGCGCCATGTGGTTCTCATGCTGCCGGTCATGGTCGGGCAGGCTCTCATCGCGCGTGGCGCAGCGTCAACATCAACGCGACTGCGGGCGATAACCTTCGAGCGCCTGCCGCGCCTGTGCATGCCCCGGGAAGCGTGCCAGCAGCGCTTCCAGCACCTGGATGGCTTGCCTGGTACTGCCGGTTTCAGCCAGCGAAACCGCATGCACGAAGGCGTACTGGGGATTGTCGGGCGCCAGCTGACTGGCCAGGCGGAACTGTTCCACCGAGGCGGCGGTGCGGCCTGTGCGCACATAGAGCAGGCCGAGCATGTGGCGTGCATCGCCTGACTCCGGATAGCGCCGGATGGCTTCCTGCAGCAACGGTTCGCCCAGGTCGTCGCGGTTGCGGGCGCGGTGGACGTCGGAAAGATTCAGCAATGCCGGCAGGAATCCCGGCGCCAGCCTGCGGGCCTGCAGCAGGGCCTGCTCCGCACCAGCCACATCTCCCTGTGACAGCAGGAATATCCCCAGGTCGCTCATGGATTCAGGCATGTCGGCGTTGTGCAGCAGGGCCTGCCGGTATTCGTCGAACAGCCTGCCCAGTGCCGGCTTCAGCTCGGGACTGGCCCGCTCCAGTGGCATGTCGATGAGTTCGCGCGCCGCCGTCATGCGCACGGACTTGGCGGGGTCGTCGAACAGGGGAGCAAGCAAGGCCAGCCGCCGCGATGCCTCCAGCGGCCGCACGGCCTGGATGGCGGCGGCACGTACCAGCGGATCCGTATCACGAAGTTGCGCCGCGGCCGCCTGCAACTGGTCCGTCGAGGGCAGGCGCGCGCTCTCCTGCAGCAGTACGGCGCGCAGGATTGCCGGGTGTTCCGCGTTGCCCGCGTAGTCCAGCAACCGTGGCAGCACTTCCGGGTCCTGCCCCCGCGCACCGGCGAGCAGGGCGGTGTGCGCGTACCGCGGTTCGGTGCTGCCCGTGCGTCGTGCGATGAAGTCCGCCGCCCACTGGTCGCTGCGGTCACTGTGGCACTGAGTGCAGGCATTGGGTACGCCCCAGCGCACGCTGGCAGACGGATCAGGCACGCGGAAGGAATGGTCACGACGCGCGTCCACGCCCATGTAGGTCTGCTGCGGCATGTGGCAGTTCACGCATTGCGCGCCAGTCGATGTGGGTGCGTGGAAGAAATGCGATTCGCTCTGGAACTTCCCGGGCTCATGGCACTGCAGGCACAGGCCATTGCCCTGCGCGCGCAGTTTTCCGGCATGCGGTTCATGGCAATTGCTGCATGAAACGTGGTTCTGGTGCATGCGGCTCTGCAGGAACGAGCCGGTTTCATACACCTCCTCGAGGATCTGGCCGTCGGGGTGATACAGCCCCTCTGCCAAGGGGCTGAGCAGGAAGCTGGTGTCGAATTGTGTCGCGAGGTCCGGGTCCCCGAGTTCGGTACGCCTGGAGTGGCAGGCGCTGCAGACCTGCAGCTGCGGGCTCATTGGCGAATCGATCTTGCGGGGCGCAGGCCGCGCCGCGCCGGCGGGCTGCCACAGCGCCGAGAGATCCAGGGCGAGTCCCTTGCCTGGAAGGCTGCGATTGCCGGCGGCCCAGTCCAGGTGCTGCGACCCCGGGCCATGACAGGCCTCGCACCCGACATTCAGCTCCTTCCAGCTGGTCCGGTAGCGGTCTTCCTCCATCGAATAGGCCTTCACCAGCCCGGTGGAATGGCAGGTGGCACAGCGTGCATTCCAGTTCTGGAAGGCGCCGGTCCAGTGGAGCGGATCCTCGTGGTCCACCTGCGCGTCGGGATAGAGGTGGAACCAGCGCTGTCCGCCCTCGGTGGCGGGACGGGTGTCCCAGCTGATGCTCAGCGCCTGCAGCCTGCCGTCGGGAAATTCGATGAGGTACTGCTGCAGCGGATACCAGCCGAAGGTGTAGGCGACGCGGAATGTCTCCGCCTTGCCCGCAGCGTTGTCGGTCTCGATGAAATATTGCCCGTCGCGCGTGAAAAACCGCGTGGTGCTGCCGAAGTAGTCGAACCGGGCGTCGGCGAAGTCACCCAGCACCGACTGGCGGTCCGGTAATTCCATGGCATGGCGGTGATGGCTTTGCTGCCAGTTCTCGAAGGCCTGCTGGTGGCAGCCGGCGCAGGCTGTGGTGCCGACGAAGGCGGCAGGTGCCGGAGGCGTACGTCTCGCGAGGACGGTGGCGATGCCGACCCCGAGGAGCAACAGGACGACTGCGGATGTGATCAACCAGAGGCGACGGGATGGCATGGCCGCAACATGACCAGACCAGCCCGCAGCTGTCCAGCTCCGGTATCGCTGGCGGTTTGCAGGATGTGCCGGTGGTGCGGATACTGCGCAGAAGATAAGGGGGATTCATGAAAGGTCGCATGGCATCGCTGCTGCTTCGTGTGGGTATCCTCGGGCTGGCCGCCACGGGACTGGCCGGTGCTGCGGAACCGGCTTCCCCCGCGCGCGTTGGCACTCCGCCTGCAGCAGCCGCGACGCCAAAGCTGGAGTTCGCATTCGAGGCCCATGTGACCTTGGCGCCGGCCGTCGTACTGGGCGAGACCGCCATCGGCCAGCGGCAATACATTCCCATCACGGGTGGAGTGGTGTCCGGACCGAAATTCCGCGGTGAGGTGGTTCCCGGTGGCTGGGACTTCCAGCTGCGCACCGCCGGCGGCTGCAACCAGCTCACGGCCGACTACTTCTGGCGTGCCCAGGATGGCGTGGTGATCCACATCCTCAATGAAGGCCTGCTGTGTCCGCAAGGCGTGCCCGACAGCAAGCTCACTTTCGTGCGGCCCCGCTTCGAGGCACCCAAGGGGCCACATGAATGGATGACCCGCGCTACTTTCATTGCCACGCTCGAGGTGGAGCGTGCCGCCGGACCACAACCGCAGGGCGCAGAAGCACCGCCCGTGGCGGTGCGGATCAAGTTCTTCCAGCTCAAGTAACCGGGCCCACAGGACGGGAGTTGACACTGCAATGTGTCAGCGCAGTCCTACACCCCCCGAGGCGGAATGCCTACGGCGCGGTCTTGCGCTCCCGCTACGCTGCACTTGCTAAGTCCTTGTAAATAAAAAAGCAGTCCGGCTCCGCGAGCGTGGACTGACGGGTCTTGCCTGAGCTGGAGAGTTGCGATGGCGGAAGCAGCAGAGAGGATGAGCCGGCGCTCGTCCCGTTCGGTGTCCAGGACCTATTCAGAGGAGGGCGAACTCGACCTGCGCCGCCTGCTGAAGGTGCTGCAGGGCATCCGGGACGGCGATTTCTCGGTGCGGCTGCCTGGCGACAAGACGGGCCTGTCCGGCAAGGTGGCGGACCTGGTGAACGAGATCGCCTCCACCAGCCAGCGCCTGGCGCGGGAGATCGAGCGTGCAGGGCAACTGGTGGGCAAGGACGGACGCACGCGGCATCGCATCACGGCGGAGCGGCGCTCAGGTTCCTGGGGGGCGATGGAAAGCTCCCTCAACACGCTCATCGATGACCTGGTATGGCCCACGGCGGAGGCGACGCGCACGATCTCGGCCGTCGCCAAGGGCGACCTGTCGCAGCTGATGCCGCTGGAAGTGGACGGCCGGCCCATCAAGGGCGAGTTCCTGCGCTCGGCCACCATCGTGAACTCGATGATCGAGCAGATGCGCGGATTCACCTCGGAGGTGACGCGCGTGGCGCGCGAGGTGGGTACGGAAGGCAAGCTGGGCGGCCAGGCCTTCGTGCCGGGCGCCGCCGGTACATGGAAGGACCTCACGGACAACGTGAACTCCATGGCCGGCAACCTCACCGACCAGGTGCGCAACATCGCCGAGGTGGCGACAGCCATCGCCGGGGGCGACCTCTCGCGCAAGATCACGGTGGACGTGCGCGGGGAGATCCAGCAGCTGAAGGAAGCCATCAACACCATGGTGGACCAGCTGCGTTCCTTCGCTTCGGAAGTGACGCGCGTGGCGCGCGAGGTGGGTACCGAGGGCAAGCTGGGTGGCCAGGCCATCGTGCCCGGCGTGGCCGGCACCTGGAAGGACCTCACCGACAACGTGAACTCACTCGCCGGCAACCTCACGGCGCAGGTGCGCAACATCGCCGAGGTGACCACGGCCGTGGCGCGGGGCGACCTTTCGCGCAAGATCACCGTGGACGTGAAGGGCGAAATCCTGGAGCTGAAGAACACCATCAACACCATGGTGGACCAGCTCAATGGCTTCTCCGCCGAGGTGACGCGCGTGGCGCGCGAGGTGGGTACCGAGGGCAAGCTGGGTGGCCAGGCCACCGTGCCGGGCGTGGCCGGCACCTGGAAGGACCTCACGGACAACGTGAACTCCATGGCCAGCAACCTCACCGGCCAGGTGCGCAACATCGCCGAGGTGGCCACGGCCATCGCC
>Ga0182745_1000088_pt1 | contig 135380 bp, 119 predicted proteins | sample eDN3rd30CKraftBY_FD_128523 | JGI IMG/M metagenome (GOLD analysis project Ga0182745, IMG submission 128523) | Enriched backyard soil microbial communities from Emeryville, California, USA - eDNA 3rd pass 30_C Kraft BY (version 2) (version 2) | ecosystem: Environmental > Terrestrial > Soil >...
GGTGTCAGCACCGTCGTTCGAGCAAACCGGGAGTTCGAGACACGACGACGCTTCGGCACGCCCACAGTCCACTACACCCAGCCCCCCAACCAACGGACCTAACCATCCGCACCTTCTGAGTCCCACGGTCGTGATCAGCGGCAGTGTCGACGGTTTGAGTACGTGGCGCACCACGACCGTGCGGGGCGTGAGTCCCTGCGCCCGCGCGAGCATCACGTAGTCCTCTTGGGCGGTCGTGATCAGATCCGACCGCAGGATCCGGTAATAGACGCCGAACGGGCCGGTCGCCAACACCACGGCTGGCAGAAGTGCCGTGCGGAGGTTGTCGACCACGCCGTCGGACAGCCGATTGAAACCCGTCGCCGGGAGCCAACCGAAACGGACCGACACGACGTAGATCAGCACGACCGCGATGACGAACGCGGGTGTGGCGATCATTCCGAGTGCAACCGTGGACGACGCCCGGTCGAGGACACCGTCGGGGCGCCGAACCGCGAGCAACGCGAGCGGGACCGCAGCCGACAGTGCCAGGACCTGAGCCATCACCATCAGTTGGAGTGACACTGGGAGCGCTCTGGCGATCATCTCCCGCACGGGTCGCTCGTGCACGAGCGAACGCCCGAGATCGCCTTGCACGACGTCTGCGATCCACGCACCGAACCGCTCGTGAAGCGGATCGTCGAGTCGGAGTTCGGCACGGAGCGCGTCCACCGTCGCCGGTGGGGCGTCGTCGCCCAGCATCGCCGCGATCGGGTCGCCGGGAATGAGGGCGAGCATCATGAACGTCAGGCTGGCGACCGCGGCGACGACGGTGACGAGCATCGCCAAGCGACGCATGATCAGACGGCGCACTAGGCAGCCCGGTTGGCACGCGCGGAGCCGGCTGGCACCGCGGGGCTCGCTGGCCCCGTCGACGGTGCGGTCGACAGCTCTGGCGAGGTCATGGGGTGGCGTAGATGTTGCGCACGTCGACGATCTGGACGCCCCACGTCTCGGGGGACGGCACCTGAGCGACACGATCGTTCCACGCGAGTGCGCCGATCTTCAGCAGCGTGAACACGTTGGGTGCCTCGTCGGCGAGAATCCCGTAGGCCTCGCGGTAGATGGCTTCACGTGCAGCGAGATCCGACTCAACCCGACCGCGGTCGAGCAGCTCGTCGAACGTGGCGTTCGAGTAGCCGGAAAGGTTGCTGCTGCCACCGGTCTCGAAGAACGGCGCGAGCGCATCAGGATCGAGGATCTCGGGGCCGGTCCAAAGCGCCACTTCGAAGTCGCCAGCTCGCACGCTCGGCACGTACTGTGCGCCCTCGATCGGTCGGAGCACCACCTCGAATCCGACATCCCCCCACATCTGTTGGAGTACCTGAGCCATGTTCTGGCTGGACTGGTCGGGGCGGTGGGCAAGCTCGAAGCTGATCGGCCCCTTGCCTTCGAGCAGCGCGCGCGCAGCCTCGGGGTCGTACTGGGGGAACGTCACACCCGACGCGAACGGGCTGTCCGGCGAGAGCGGTCCATTCGAGGGGGACGATCCGTCGGCGAACACGACATGGTTGAGCGCATCCCGATCGACGCCGTGGGCGAGCGCCCGACGCACGTCGATATCATCGAACGGCGGGACCGACATGTTGATGTGGATGTTCAGCGATCCCAACCCGACGAACGTCTCACCGTCGAGCCCGTTGGCGACAGCCTCAGTGACGACAGCGGGTTGGAGTGAGGTGATGATGTCAACGTCGCCGGCGAGCAGGCTCTGCAGGCGTGTCTGCTCGTCTGGGATCGGCCGGAACGTGATCCGCGCGAACGACGGCGCGTCGCCCCAATAGTCGTCGTTGCGTTCAACGATCACCCTCTCGCCTCGCACCGACTCGACGAGCCGGTACGGACCGGTCCCGACGACGGTCAGCGTGCCATAGTCGGCGCCGGCCTCAGCGACAGCCGTCGGCGACGGCACATAGCCGTACGGAGTGGCCAGCAGCATGGACGGGAAGGCGGCCCACGGCTCGGTCAGAGTGACTGTGACCTCATGCGACCCTGTCGCAACGATTCCATCCACCAGTGCGAACAACGATCCGCACGGGCACGCCACCTCCGGATCGCGTGCCCGCTCGAGATGCGCGACGAGCGCATCCGCGTCGAACGGTGTGCCGTCGTGGAAACGCACGTCATCGCGCAGCGTGAGCGTCCAGGTGACCAGATCGTCGCTGTCCCATGAGGTGAGCAGCTCCGGCTGGAGCGTTCCATCGGCAGCCGGACGGAGCAGGTAGTCGTACAGCGCCAATGCGACCTGGTTCGACGGAGCGCTTCCGATTGCGCCCACCGGATCGAGAATCCAGTCGCCGCCCAACGCGTACCGAAGTTCGGCGTCGCCGGCTGCCGCAGCTGTGTTCGCCGTTGCGGTCGACGGAGCGCTGCTCGCGTCTCCTTCCACGTCTGTGGCCGGGTCCGTCTCGACGGTCGTATCGGTTCCGTCCCCATCCCCCGTTTCGGCGGGCGCCTCAGTCGGAGCCGGTACGTCACCCGGGTCGGCGGAGTCGTCGGACCCGCACGCCCCGAGCACCAGGCTCGTCACTCCGAAGCACACCATGAGCACAGCGCAACGCGATCGAACTTTCATCCTTGCGATCCCCTCCCTGATCAAGATGAGCCAGATCTTAAAGAAGGTCCCTTACAAAAGTCAACGGGCTTGCCTAGATAGGACCAAGTTGCATGCTTGTGATCATCGTGCCTGTGTACGGTAGTGGGCGGTGCGCGGGAGCATCTTCGGTCGGTTGCAACTCGAGTCTGCGGTGGGGTGCGGTCGTGCATCGCCGCCTGGCAAGGTTGGCGCGTTGCTCGCGTTGCTGCTGCTGCGACCCGGCGTGGCGCACTCCGTCGAGGATCTCGTCGGCGTGCTGTGGGAGGGCCAGGCGGCCGACGCGATGGCTCGCCGCCGGCTTCGCGTGACGGTGAGCCGGTTGCGGTCGTTCCTCGACGACGGCGACATCGACGGGCTACGGATCGAGCACGGCCATGCGGGCTACCGACTGGTCGCGACACCGACGTCGCTCGACCGGCTGCGGTTCGAGACCGCGGCTGCTGCAGCTCTCACGAGTCGGCGTCTCGCCGACATCGACGCAGCGCTCGCTGAATGGCGAGGCCTGCCCTACGCAGCGTGGACGTGGCCGGCCGATGCCCGTGCCGAGCGGACCAAGTTGGACCGTCTGCGTGCAGACCTCCTCGATCTGAAGGTCATCGCCGACGGCGGTTTCGCCCGGACCACTGTGCGCCCGCCCGTGCTCTCTGGCACGATCGCTCGCAGACGACTGGTGGGCTCGCTGCCCGGTATCGGTACCGGGCGGCTGGTCGTTGTCACGGCTCCGGCTGGCTTCGGCAAGTCGACGGTGCTCGCGCAGTGGGCACGCGAGCAGCCAGGGCCCGTGGCGTGGCTCGCACCCACGCCGGACCACGACGATCCGGCACGATTCTGGGCATTGGTCGAACGGGGACTCGTCGGCGCGGGCGTGCTGTCCGGCGATCACCACCGACCGATCAGCGGCACCCCCGGATCGCTCGAGTGGCTCGGGCAACAGATCGAGGCATCTGCTGTGCCGAGCGCGCTCGTGATCGACGACGTGCACCACTTGGCGAGCGACGAGGTGTCCGAAGAGCTGGCTGCGTTGGTGCAGACGCTGTTGGGCGCCGGGGCGACCGTCGCACTGAGTTCGCGAGTGGCAGTGCCGACCGGGATCTGGCGCACCGACAGGGGCGCGGACGTGCATGCACTCGGCCTCGGCGATCTCCGCTTCACGCTCGAGGAGGTGACATCCCTGTTCCCGGCGGTCGATCACGCCACGGTCGAACGAGTCTGGCAGACAGCTGAGGGTTGGCCGATTGGAGTCGTGTCGCTGATCCGCTCCGGGGCCGCGCCGCGAGCGGTCGGCGTGGACGCCGCTCCGGGCGATCTGGCGGCGCTCGCCGAGTACGTCGGCAGCGAGGTGGTCGCCGCGCTCCCGGAGGAACTCGCCGCGTTCGTGCTTCACATCGCACCCCTCGAGGCCTTCACCGTGTCGCTGTGCAATGCCGTCACGCGGAGGCGCGGCGCGGCGCGCCAGCTCATGCAGCTGCGCCACTGCGGCCTGTTCGTCGTGGAGACGGTGGGTGAGTCCGACCTCGATGCGGGATGGTTCCGCTTTCACCACGGCATCGGAGCGGAGCTTCGCCGCCTCGCGCGCGCCGCGGTGGACGTCGGGGTGGTGAACCAGCGCGCCGCTCGGTGGCACCTCGCGCGGGGCTTCAAGCGGGCGGCGCTGCGCTACGCCACCGCCGCGCGCGACCGCGACGTCATCGAGGCCGTGGCGGGCGACGTGATGCTCGAGGCTGTGAGTCGCCGCGAGTTCGTGTCGGCCAGCGCGATGATCCGCACGATCCATCCGGACGACGTCATCGGGAACCCGCGCGCTCACACTGTGTGCTTCTGGATCGCCATGTTGTGGCTGCCGCAGACCGAGCGCGGCCCATGGCTGCACAGTCGAGCCCGCCACTTCGGCGACGACGACGTGCTGGTGCTCATGTCGCGGTCCACCAATGCGTTCCGCGAGGGCCGCGCCAGCGAGGCGGTCGCGCTGGCCGAACGCGCGATCGCCGCCACCGGGCAGGTGATCGACAAGGATCTTGTCGATCTGGTGCCGGTACTCGCCGGCATCGCCTTGGGCCAGCTGGTCAAGGCCAGGATGCTCCAGGGCACCCTCGGCGATGACGATCCGCTGTTCGCCCGGGCGATTTCGGCGGTTCGTCCGTTTGTGCCGTTGGTGGCAGCCTTCGTCTACGCGGACTGGTCGCTGGTCGCCGCGCTCGATGGGAACGAGGCCAGGGCGCGCACACTCGCCCAGGAATATCATGACGTCCGCTGCACCACCGACGCAGGCGCGATACCGATCGAGCGCACGCTCATCGGGGCACTGTTGAGCAGCGCGGCCACCGATGATCCCGGCAGGCTGCGGTGGATCGCGAACGAACTGGAGCGGGCGATGCGGCGAAATGAGGAGTTCGGGAACACGTCCGCGTTGGCGATGGAGCGACTGGTTGCTGCGAGCATCCATCGCCGCGCCGGCGACTCGAATCGGGCCGAACATTTCCAACGCCTTGCCGACAGCGCCATCGCTACGTTCGAGGACGCTCCCCTGTTCGAGCGGCTCCGCGAAGTTCTCGACGGCCACAACGCCGACCGCGCGTTGGTGTCGAAGCTGTTGCTGGGCCTGACCCCGCGTCAGCGCAGCATCCTGCCCTACCTCGGCACCGACCTGTCGGCCGCTGATATCGCCGCCGCGTTGCACATCAGCGTCAGCACGTTGCGCGGCCACCTGCAACAGATCTACGCGCAGCTCGGCGTCCACTCTCGGATCGCCGCTGCCAGCCGCGTCGCGCACGTCGTCCTCGCGGCGTCGGTTTCACCGCTGTAGCCACAAACCGCCCGACAACGGGCGAGATTGCGGGCTCGCTCCGGATCGTTCGCTCTTACCATCCGCACCCAGCACTTCACGTCACCAATCGACCACGAAGAGTGCTGACAAGGCGTACCAAGGCCGCCGCGGGGCGGCCCCAAGGCGGAGGAAGATCATGTTGCAGAGCGGAATGGCAGGGGCGGGACGCGTGTTCGTCAACACCCGAAACCTTCTGATATTGGTCGTACTGGCGGTCGTCGGCAGTGTGCTGCCAACCACCCCGGTCGCGGCGGCCGGTGACGCGGTACTGTCGGTCAACGTCACGATTCTCGACGGGGCCGGTGTGCCGGTGTCGAGCATCGACCCGAACGTGGTGGGCACGTACTCGGTGAATGTGGCGTACTCCTGCAGTGTCGCCCCGTGCGACAACACCACGGTCACGCTGCCGCCGACCCCGCTCGACCCCTACTACGGGGCCTACCGGAAAGAGTCGTCGTTCACCGTCACACCGCCGATCGGCACGTCGGTCACGACCAGCGGCACGGTCAACACCGGGATCACGGTGAACCTCGGCAACGTCGCTGTAGGCACCTCCGCGTCGCTCAAGGTCAACTACCGCGTCGACGGTACCGCCGGCACGGTCGCCGGCAATCAGTTCTTTCCCAACGGCGCGCCTATCGAGCCGCAAGTCACCGTTGCCTCCCCCACCGCAGTCGCGCCGGTCACCGGCTCGGCCAGCGCTACTTGGGTGAGTGTCGTTCCCGAACCACACCTCCAGCCGTTCGCCCCTGATCGCACCCGAACCGACACCGACATCGTCGTCGAGACCGGGTTCAGCAACAGCGGTTGCGTCGCCCGGGGTGGCGGCGTGTGGGGCAGCCTGCCGGGCGTGATGTGCGCCAGCGCGTACGAAGTCACCCTGCACCTGCCCGACAACGCGGTGCACGTCAGCGGCGGCAGCTACGACCCCGGCACCCGCAACGTCACCTGGTCCGACAGCGGCAACACGGGCGGCGTCGCTGCCGGCTACGGCGCCGCCAACACCCCGGTCGTCGTCAACTTCCCGAGCGACCAGTACCCGACGACCGACCCCGGTTGCATCGTCAACGAGACGTTCGACTTCACCTACACCATCACCTACCTCAACGGCACCGTCAAGACGGTCACCGGACCCAAGTCGGTCGAAGTGCAGAACTGCACCCCGTTCGCCAAGGCGTCGATGATCAAGACTGCGCTCGCCGGCACCACGTCGCCGGTCACCGTGTTTCCGGTCCCGCCCACCCCCGGTTCGACCCGGACGGTGTCGTGGCGAGTCGAGGTGCGCAACCAAGCGAACGTGCCCGGCGTGGCGACGATCGTCGACGACACACTGGACCTCGACGACCTTCCGGTGCACGAAGTGCAGATCGGCCAGGGCGGGCCGGCGACCGTCACCTACACCCTCGACAACGGCACCACCGGAACGGTCACCGTCAACCAAGGCGCCAAATACATCGCGCCGACCGGCCGCCGCATCGTCGCGGTGACCGCCACCTCGGCCGAACTGCTCGGGCCGAACACGCTGCCGACACAGAACGCGTCGACGCCATTCGTCGTGATCTTCAACGCGCTGCTGCCGTGGGACGCGACGCCCGGCCTACGCACCAACACCGCCACCGCGACGATGGCGTACCCCGACTTCCCCGAGCTCGACCCGGTCGAGCTCGAAGCCCAACGCACCGTCGATGTCCAGATCGTCACCGCCGTCGGCGCCAACGCACTGAACATCACCCCGCAGCTCGGCTCCCCGCCGGTGACCCCGGTCGCCGGCAGCGAGATCCCCTGGGTCGCGCGCGGCCAATACAGCAACGTCGGTGTCGGCTCCACACTCCGACCCCAGTACGTGTTCATCGCACCCGCCGGATGGAACATCGTGCCCGACGGCGCCACGATGGAAGCCACCGCACCCGCAGGTATCACCTTCACGTATCGCACGGTCGTCGTCGACGGTGTCACCCGGCAGGCCGTGATCGCCGACTGGCCGTCCGCGGTCGGCCAGACCGGCACCGTGACGCTCCCGTCGATCACCGTGCGCACCGTGCCCACCACCGCCGCGGTGCCTGGCACGAACAACCAGTCCGCGACCTTGCTCGTCGGTGACGCCGAGAACGGCGACTTCGCCAGCTTCAGCTCGAGCACCTACACCGACAGCACCGATATCGACGACGACGGCCTGGCGACCGAACGCTTCGCCCGACGCAACGCGCTCACCAACCTCGCCCCCACGTCAGCGGTAGGTGCCCTCAAGGAGATCTGCCGCCCCGACCCCTCGGCAACCGACGGGTGCGACTGGATCGCCGACTCGAGCGTGCGCGTCGGCGTCCCGCCGGACGCGACATCGATCAAGTACCGGGTCACGATCCAGAACCTCGGCAACGCAACCTTGAACAACGTCGTCGGCTACGACATCCTTCCCTACGTCGGCGACACCGGCATCACCACCGCAACCGCGTCCACCCCCCGCGGCAGCACCGCGGCAGCACAGGTGACGGACGTGTCCGACATCGACGCCGGACTCACCCTCACCTACTCGACGTCGACCAACCCGCCCCGCCCCGAGGTCTACACCGGCTCGACGACCGGCACGTTCACCACGACCGCGGCCGGGGCGCGCGCGATTCGCATGGCGGTCGCTGCTCTCCCTGCCGGTGAGTCGCGCTCGTTCCTGTTCGAAGCGGGACTGGTCGGCGGCGCGGCGGATCAGGTGGCCTGCAACTCGGTGGCCGTCACCGCTGCCACGCTGGCCGCGATCGAGCCCGCCGCCGTGTGCGCGACCACCCAGGAAGCCGACTTCTCGATCACCGACGACGACCGCTACCCGCTCCAGGAAGGACGCGCCGGTCTCGTGCCGTTCATCGTCAACCAGGGCGGCGGCTCGCAGCTCGCCTCCGGCGTCGTCACGATCGACGTGCCGGCCGACGTCAACGTCGGCGACCTCACCCTGACCCCCGATTGGCGCTGCGAATCACCCGTGACCACCGGTCCGGTCACCGTCACGTGCGTCCCGGTGAACCCCGACACGACCACTCGGCAACTGCCGATCGACGTGCCCGAGACGATCAACCTGCAAGTGATCCCCGGCCCCGGCACCGCCGGAGACGCGCTGTGCTTCGACGCCGTGGTCGACGGGCTGATCCACGACCCTGAACCGACCAACAACCAGGTGACCGCCTGCTCGCAAGTGGTCGCCGCGGGCGCCGGCATCTCGGTCAGCAAAGACGACGGCATCACGATCGTCGCCCCCGGTGCCGAGACGACCTACACGATCGACGTCGCCAACACCCTCACCGCGGAGACCGTGACCGGCGCCGTGCTGACCGACACGCTGCCCACCAACGCGACGTTCGTCGATGCGACCCCCGCCCCCGCCACGGCGACCGGGGGGGTGCTGACGTGGAACCTCGGCGACCTCGCCCCCGCGGGCACGCCCGGCGACGGTGACGACGCCACGGGTGGCGCCGGCTCGACCCACACCGTCACCGTGACCGTCGCGGTGTCGCCGAGCGCTACCGGCACCGTCGTCAACACGGCCACCGTCACCGCGCCCGACCCTGCCACCGGTGACGACCTGACCGCCACCGACGACGACAGCGACACCGTCCAGTCCGCCGTACTGAGCCTCACCAAGACCGCCAGCCCGGCGGGTGTCAACGCGGTCGACGACGTGATCACCTACACGTTCGTGGTGCACAACACCGGAAACGTCGCGCTGAACGGCGTGACGATCGACGACCCGATGTTCGACGCGGGCGAAATCGACTGCGGCGGTGTCACGACCCTCGCGGACGGTGCCGACCTCGAGTGCACGGCGACGTACGCGGCGACCGCCGCCGACTTCGCCGTCGGCCAGATCGTCAATACCGCGACCGCGACCGGCCAGCCGGCTGTCGGACCCGCCGCCGAGTCGCCCGAGGCGACCGCCACGGTCGTCGCCGAAGCCGCACCGCGGATCGATCTGGCGAAGGCCGCCGACGAGGGCGACTTCGACGCAGCCGGCGACACCCTGCACTTCACGTTGGTCGTCACCAACTCCGGCAACGTCGCCGTGACGGGCCTCGAGATCGCCGACCAGCTCCCGGGCACCGCCCCCGTGGTGTGCCTCGCGACGTCGCTGGCCCCCGGCGGATCGACGACCTGCTCGACCACGTACACCGCCACTCAGGCCGACGTCGACGCCGGCGGTGTCACCAACGTCGCCACCGCCACCGCCACCGCAGCCAACGGTGCCCCGACGACGAGCACTCCCGCCGAGGTGACCGTGCCCTCGGTCCGCAACGGCGACATCTCGCTCGCCAAGACCGCGGTCGAAACGAGCTTCGACGCCGCGGGCACGGTGTTGAACTACCGGTTCGTCGTCACCAACGACGGCAACGTGACCCTCACCAACATCGCCATCGCCGACGGTCAGGTCGACGACCTCTCCTGCCCGAGCGCCACGTTGCCGGTCGGCCAGTCGATGACCTGCGCCGCCACCTACCTCACCACTGCTGACGACGTGAACGACGGAGGTGTCACCAACACGGCCACGGTGACCGCAGATGCCCCCGACGGACCCGTCGATCCGGCCACCGACAATGTGACGGTCCCGTCGATTGCACAGCCCGCGATCGCGATCGTCAAGACGGTGGCCGACACCCAGCTCGACGCGGCCGGCCAGGTCTTGGACTACACGTTCGTGGTCACCAACACCGGCAACGTGACACTCACCGACGTGCGGATCGACGACCCGATGCCCGACCTGTCGCCGATCGACTGCGTCGGCGTGACCACGCTCGACCCCGGTGAATCGGTGGACTGCACCGCGACCTACACCGTCACCCAGGACAACATCGACAACGTCGACCAACTCGTGAACACCGCCACGGCATGGGGCACCCCGCCCACCGGACCCGAGATCCCGTCGCAGCCCGACACCGCCTCGGTGCCGCCGGTCGTGCTCCCGGAACTGACCCTCGTCAAGACTGCCAGCACGACCACCTTCGACGCTCCCGGCACACCGATCACGTTCGAGTTCGAGGTCACCAACACCGGCAACGTCACGATCGAGAACCTGCAGATCAACGACCCGCTCCCCGGCGTTGGCCCCGCAACCTGTGAGCTGACCGTGCTCGCGCCCGGCCAGGCGACCACCTGCGAGGCGACCGGCTTCGAGACCACCCAGGCCCACCTCGACCACGGTGGCGTGCTCAACACGGCGACCGCAAGTGGTGAGACGCCGAGCGGCGCCGCGGTCGTCTCGGAGATCGCCGAGCTCGACATCGACGCCGAGCAAACCCCGGCCGCCACCCTGGTCAAGGGCGGCGCGGCCGACCAGGGCGACGTCGACACCGTCGGCGAGCAGGTCACGTTCACGTTCGACGTGCACAACACCGGCAACATCACGCTCACCGGGATCGCGCTCATCGACGACCTCCCAGGAGTGTCGGCGGTGAGCTGCCCGACCAACGTGCTGGTCCCCGACGCCGAGATGCGCTGCACCGCCACCTACACGGTCACACAGGCCGACCTGAACGACGGCGTCATCCACAACGAGGCAGAACTGGCCGCCAGCCAGCTCCCCGAGCCTGTCCAGGCCACGTTCGACCTCGACGCCGTCCAGAACGGCGCGATCGCGCTCGACAAGATTGCCCTCACCGCGAGCTACGACGGACCCGACCAGACGCTCGAGTTCGAATTCGTGGTCACCAACACCGGCAACGTCGAGCTCACCGGCCTCATCGTGAGCGACCCGCTCCCCGGAATGTCGGCGATCACCTGCCCGGCCACCACCCTGGCACCAGCCGAGTCGACGACCTGCGCGGGGACGTACACCACCACGCAGACCGACGTCGACTTCGGTTCCGTCATCAACACCGCCGCAGCCACAGCCACCGCGGCAGGCGGAACCACGCCGACCGCCGAAGACACCGCCACCGTCGACGCCGACCAGAACCCCGATATCGAGCTGACCAAGACGGCCGATGCTGCCGATGGCCGGTTCGACGCCGCCGGCGTGCAGGTCACCTACACGCTGACCGTCGTCAACACCGGCAACGTCACCCTCTCCGATGTCGACGTGACCGAGCTGTTGCCCGGCGCATCCGCCCCCGACGCATGCGACGTCGACGAGCTCGCCCCTGGCGGCGAAGTGATCTGCGAGGTCACCTACACCACCACCCAGCAGAACGTCGACGGCGGAGGCTTCACGAACGAAGCCACGGTCACGGCAACCGCACCCGGTGGCACCCCGGTCAGCGACACGGCCAGCGCGCCACTCGTCGCGGTCCAGGCACCCGGGAGCACGTTCACGAAGTCTGCTGCCGACGGTGGCTTCGACTCCGCCGGCGACGTCGTGACGTTCACCCTCACCGTCGCCAACACCGGCAACGTCACCTTGACCGACATCGAGATCATCGACGCCCTCCCCGGCGTCACCGTCGACTGCCCGACGAACGTGCTCGCCCCACAGGACGACCCGCTCGTGTGCGAGGCCACCTACACGGTCACCCAGCACGACCTCGATACCGGTTTCGTCACCAACGACGCCCACCTCACGGCCACTGCGCCAGGAGTCGACGAGCCGTGGGAGCAGGACGCGTCCGCCACGGTGATCGGAACGCAGACAGCATCCGTACAGCTCGTCAAATCCGCCCAGGAACCGACGTTCGGGGCGCCCGGCCAGACACTGCACTACCGGTTCGCCGTCACGAACACCGGCAATGTCACCCTCACCGACGTAGCCGTCATCGACCCACTGGACGGCCTCTCGACGATCACCTGCCCCGACACCACCCTCGCCCCCGGTGCGTCCACCACGTGCACCGCCACCTACTCCACCACCCAAGACGATGTGGAAGCAGGCCGTGTGGTCAACACGGCGACCGCCACAGCGACCGGCCCCACCCCGATCCAAGGGCCGGCCCCCATCGTGTCGGCAGACTCGACCGTCACCGTCCCCGCAGTGCAATCGCCCGGGCTCTCACTCGTCAAGACCGTGGAGGAAACGAGCTTCACGGCGGGAACGACGCTGCACTACCGGTTCACCGTCACCAACACCGGCAACGTGACGGTCACCGACCTGAGCATCGACGACCCCATGCCGGGGCTCTCCGCAGTGACGTGTGAGGCGGCGACCCTTGCACCAGGCGTATCGACGACGTGCACCGCGACGTACATCGCAACACCCGCCGACGTGGCCGCCGGAACCGTCACCAACACCGCCACCGCGGTCGGCACCGGAATTGGAACGGACGCACTCGAGTCCGCCCCCTCGTCAGTCGACGTCGACGCCCTCGTCACACCACCAACCATCCCCACCATCCCACCGACCATCCCGACCACCCCACCCACGGCACCGCCAACACCGGTACTGACCGGTGACCTGCCGTCAACCGGCGGGAGCAGCACCCAAACCGTCACCGTCGCCGCAGTAGTGCTACTGGTCGGCCTGGTGGTGCTCGCGTCCACGCGACGCCGACGCTCACCGGCTTGACAAACTTCGCGCTGCGCACGGCGCCCCGGCACGGTGCGCAGCGCAGGGAGCGTGGCTTCCGGCCGTTTCCGCCACGGCGGAAGCCACGCTCGCCGACTCCGAGACCACGTCGGCACCCGCGTTGCCGAGGTCACGGGTGGGCCATCGGCGGCTCAACCAGTTCGATTGGAGTCCACCGGCGCGAACTCAACGTCGACGTCCATCGCCTCGTCCATGCGTTGCGACGTGGCCTGAGCGGCGTGGCTGCGCCGGTCGCCTGCCGTGGCCGGCTGCCCGAACAGGCTGCGCGGCCACATCCGCTGGGCAACGACCGTGTTCAGTTCGGCGCCCAACATCAGCACCTGGGCGATCAGGAAGATCCACGACAACATCCCGATCACCACCGCGAACGTCCCGTACGTCTCGCTGGCCCCGCTGATAGTGCGGTCGACGTACAGGCCTCCGCCGTACTGCAGGATCACGTAGCCCGCGCCGGCGAACAACGCCCCGGCGAACACAGTGCGCCAGCCGACGTCGGCGACCGTCAGGATGCGGTAGGCGACGGCGAACAGAGCGACGTCGAGCACCAACGACACCGCGAACAGGGCGACCGCGGTGAGCGCTCCGGCGTCGAGGATCTGGATCAGCTGCGTCACCCCGGTCGACACGACGAGCATCAGCCCGAGCAGGATCAGCATCGCCACCGAACGCACGCGCTTGCCGACGAAGCCCGGGTAGTCGGCGCGTTCGACCGCCCACACCTCGTTCATCGCGTCCTGGCAGGCCTGCACCGTGCCCATGCCCGCCCACACCGCACCGAACAGCCCGACGGCCAACGCCACCGGGTTGCCCGCCAGCGGCGTACTCACCGTGGCGGCAATGCTGTCGCCGACGATCGGGAACTGCGCCAGCGCCGAACCGGCGATGTCGGCGCGCAGGCCGGGGTTGCGCTCGAGCACGAAACCGAGCACGGTGACCAGCGCGAGCATCGCCGGGAACACCGAGAAGAAGCCGTAGTAGGCGATCAACGCGGCCAGCCGTCCGGCTCGGTCGTCGCCGAACTTGCGCAGCACCGCGACCGGCAAGCTCGTGGCCGGGTGACGTTGGAGAGCCAGATCGAGCCGTCCGAGCCGTCCGTCCTTGGTCGTCGCTGGGCCGCTCGGCGCCGGCGGTTCGGGGTCGTCGTCACACGACCGCGGCATGGTCGCCACGGCCACTGCAATCAGGGCTGCGGCAGCAACGTCGCCGGCGCCGAGCGGGCCTCGATCGACCGAGCTGCCTCCACGTGCCATGCCGCTGGCGGTACCCCTGGCCTGCAGCCGCACAAACCGAGCCGAGCGTCGAGCCCGGCCGGGACGCCGCACGCCTGCCTGGCGCGTTTGAACGGACCGCCGGGCGGGCAAGGTCGCTCCACAGCCTCCACGGACGAACTGGGGGACGTCGAGAGGGAGCAACCATGGCCACCAAGAAGTCGTCGGCCGCACGGCCGAGCCAGCAGGCGAAGCCTGCGTCGTCGCAACGCCGTCGCCCGGCGTCGAGCCCAGCCGCGCAGGCCGCCGACGACACGGTCACCACCGCCGACCTGACCACGGCCGTCGGTGCGGGCGGTGAGATCCACCAGGTTCCCGACGCGAGCCAGCCGACGCTCACCACCCAGCAGGGCGCACCGGTCGCCGACGATCAGAACACGCTCCGTGTCGGCGAACGCGGGCCGGCGCTGCTCGAGGACATGCACTTCCGCGAGAAGATCTTCCACTTCGACCACGAACGCATCCCCGAGCGCGTGGTCCACGCCCGTGGGTTCGGGGTGCACGGGTTCTTCGAGCCGTACGAGTCGTTGGCCGACGTCACCCGCGCCGACCTGTTCCAGCGCCCGAGCGAGCGGGTGCCAGTGTTCGTCCGGTTCTCGACGGTGGCCGGCAACAAGGGTTCGTTCGACCTCGCCCGCGACGTGCGCGGCTTCGCCGTCAAGTTCTACACACAGGAAGGCAACTGGGACCTGGTCGGCAACAACATCCCGGTGTTCTTCATCCAGGACGCGATCAAATTCCCCGATCTGGTCCACTCCGTCAAGCAGGCGCCCGACCGCGGCTTCCCACAGGCCCAGTCGGCGCACGACAACTTCTGGGACTTCATCTCGCTGATGCCCGAGGCGACCCACATGGTGATGTGGACGATGTCGGACCGGGCGATCCCACGCTCGTTCCGGTTCATGGAGGGCTTCGGCGTCCACACGTTCCGGTTCGTCGACGCCGACGGCAAGTCGACGTTCGTCAAGTTCCACTGGAAGCCCAAGCTCGGGATGCAGTCGGTGGTGTGGAACGAGGCCGTCAAGATCAACGGTGCCGACCCCGACTTCCACCGCCGCGACCTGTGGGACGCGATCAACGGTGGCGACCCGCCGGAGTGGGAGCTCGGCGTGCAGTTGTTCGACGACGCGTTCGCCGACGCGTTCGACTTCGACGTGCTCGACGCCACCAAGTTGATCCCCGAGGAGCTCGTGCCGGTACGCCTGGTCGGGCGAATGGTGCTCGACCGCACGGTCGACAACTTCTTCGCCGAGACCGAGCAGGTCGCGTTCTGCACGCAGAACGTGGTGCCGGGCATCGACTTCACCAACGACCCGCTGCTCCAGGGCCGCAACTTCTCGTATCTCGACACGCAGCTCAAGCGGCTCGGCGGGCCGAACTTCACGCACATCCCCGTGAACGCGCCGAAGTGCCCGGTGGCGCACTTCCAACAGGACGGCCACATGGCGATGACCAACCCGGTCGGGCGCGTCAACTACGAGCCGAACTCGTGGATGGGTGACGCGGCCGGACCCCGCGAGGATCCGGCAGGTGGGCACACGCCCTTCGCCGAGCCGATCGACGGGGTCAAGCAGCGGGTCCGCTCGGAGCGCTTCGCCGACCACTACAGCCAGGCTCGCCAGTTCTACGTCTCGCAGACACCCGTCGAGCAGGACCACATCGTCGAGGCATTCGTGTTCGAGCTGTCGAAGTGCGAGCAGCCCGGCATCCGGGCGCGGCTGGTGGCCAACCTCCGCAACGTCGACGAGGACTTCGCCGCCCGAGTGGCCGCTGGCCTGCGGCTCGACCCCATGCCGGCGGCGTCCGAGCCGGCCCGGGCGCCCATCGCCGACCTCCCGGCGTCACCCGCGCTGAGCATCGTCGAGAACGGGCCCGAGACGTTCGCCGGCCGCAAGTTCGGCGTGCTCGTTACCGACGGGACCGACGCCGCGCTGCTCAAGGCGTTCCGTAAGGCGGCGACCGCCGAAGGTGCGCTGACCGAGTTGATCGCGCCGCAGATCGGCGGGGTGGTCACCAGCGACGGCGAGTTGATCGCCGCCCACCAGAGCGTGGAGGGTGGCCCCTCCGTGCTGTACGACGCGGTGGTCGTCTTGGCCTCGGCCGACGGGGCGGCGGAGTTGGCCGGCAACCCGGCGGCCAAGGACTTCGTGACCGACGCCCACGCCCACTGCAAGTTCGTCGGCTACCACCCCGACGCGCAGGCGCTCTTGGACGCGGCCGGCGTCACCGACGAGATGGACTCGGGCTACGTCGCGCTGGATCGGCGGCAAGCGATCGCCGGCTTCGTCGAGCAGTGCCGCAGCGTTCGGCTGTGGTCCCGTCGAGCCGGCGAACCCGCGTGAACCGCACGATCGTCGACGAACCGAGGGCGGCCGACCACTCCTCCCCGGGCGTGGACGCCTGGCGCAACCGCCTGCGGGCAGCGCCGCGCTGGACGCCCGGGGACGCGCCGATGGTGGTCGTGGTCCCGCATCCCGACGACGAGACGCTCGGGGTCGGCGGGTTGATCTGCCAACAGCGCCGCGCCGGTGTCGACGTGTCGGTCGTCGCCGTGACCGACGGCGACGCCGCCTACGCCCCAAACGGTGACCCGGTACTCGCGGCGCAGCGGACACAGGAGCAGAACGCGGCGCTCGACCAGCTCGGGGTGGCCGCCGCGGCTCGGCGCCGGCTGGCGCTGCCCGACAGCCGCGTCGACCGGTTCGAGGACGATCTGGTCGCCGCGCTGATGGACGTGTTGGGGGAGATCGGCTCGGCCGTCACACTGGTCGCGCCCAGCCACCTCGACGTCCATCCCGACCATGAAGCAGTCGGCCGGGCGGCACGGCGAGCCGCAGCAGCCCGGAGCATCGAGCTGGTCACCTACTTCTTCTGGACCTGGCACCACCGAGCGCCCCACGAGATCGACGGTGAGCTGGTCGGCTACGAACTCACGGCCGAAACCCTGGGGCGCAAGTTTGCCGCGCTGGCGAGCCACCGGTCACAGATCGACGACTGGGAAGGGCACGCTCCAATTCTCGACGCGGGCCTGCTCGAGCCAACGCTGTGGGCCAACGAGTACTTCCTGGTGAGCCGGCCGTGAGCGCCGCGGCACCACCGATCAAGCACGTCACCACCGTCGTACCGGCCAGGAACGAGGCCGATCGGATCGTCGCCTGCATCCGCAGCCTCCACGACGCCCGCATCGCACTGCCCCCGGGGGTCACCTCGTCGATTGTCGTCGTCGCCGACGCCTGTCGCGACGCCACCGCCGAACTCGCCGAGACCCACATCGACCCGAGCCGCGACCTCGTCGTGCGCGGCGAGAGCGGTTCGGCGGGAGCAGCCCGCCGGCTCGGCACCGCGACCGCGATCGAACGTACCCCGGCAACACCCGCCCACATCTGGGTCTGCTCCACCGACGCCGACTCGACCGTGCCGCCGGGCTGGTTCACGACCCAGCTCGACGCGGCGCGACGCGGCTACGTGGCGATCGCCGGTGTCGTCCGCCTCGACAGCCAGACCGACGCGCCGGTCCGCCACGAGTTCCTGCGCACCTACCTGACCGGCGCCGACGGCACCCACGCACACGTCCACGGCACCAACCTCGGGTTCCGCGCCGACGCCTACCTCGCGGCCGGCGGCTGGGCCCCGATCCCGACCGCCGAGGACCACGACCTGTGGCGCCGGCTCGGCCGGCTCGGTCGCACGATCTCGTCGGTGCGCCTGTCGGTGACGACATCGGGTCGGACGGTCGGCCGTGCGCCCGACGGCTTCGCGGCCACGCTCGCCACACTCGTTGCCGCCGTGGGTGCAGGATGAAGGTGCTCGACGACCTGGCCACGGGAACCACGGCCACCTTCCCTGCGCCGGGCGGCGGCCAGACCGCCGAGCGGCTGTTGTGGCTGATGAACTTGGCGAGAGTCGACGACGTCAGCACCGCCCGCCTGGCCGAGGCGCACCTCGACGCGCTCGCGATCCTGCACGACGCCGGGCGCCTCCCGAAGGCCGGCTGCCTCTACGCCGTGTGGGCGTCGGCGTCGGGTGACGAGCCGCGGGTCGTCGACGACGCGCTCGTCGGCACGAAACGCTTCTGCTCGGGGCTGGGGGTGGTCGACCGGGCGCTCGTCACGGTGCACTCCCAGTCGGAGGAGTTGCTCGTCGACGTCGACGTCGGGGCGTTGCTCCCCATCAACTCGGGTTGGGGCAGCCCAGCGCTTCGCGACACCGCCACGGGCGACGCCGATCTCGACGGCATCACCGACTTCGACGTCGTCGACACCACCCGTTGGTACCTGCACCGTCCCGGGTTCTGGCACGGCGCCTGCGGGCCGGCTGCCTGCTGGGCCGGCGCGGCGATCGGTCTCGTCGACGCGGCCGTCACGCTGCTCGACGACGACCCCCACCGGCGCGCCCACGTCGGCGCGATGGCCAGTGCCGAATGGGCGATGACCGCGCTGCTCGAACAGGCCGGTGCCGAGATCGACGCCGACCCTGCCGACCGTGCCCGGGCCGAGCTGCGCGCCCGCGCACTGCGGCACTGCATCGAACGCATCGGCACCGAGGTCGCCGACCGGTTCAGCCGCGCGTTCGGGCCGCGGCCGTTCGTGAGCGACGGGTCGCTCGCCCAACGCCACGCCGACCTGCACCTGTACATGCGTCAGCACCACGCCGAACGCGAGCTCGGAGCGGTGGCCGATCTGGCCGCCGGAGCGACGCGCCACCCAGCCGGCAATGAGTGAGCGCACGCTCCATCACGGTCGGGGCTACTTCGACGCGATGTACGCGGAGAGCCTCGACCCGTGGGGTTTCGAGTCGCGTTGGTACGAGCGACGCAAGTTCCAGCTGACGATCGCTGCACTGCCGCGCCCGCGGTACCGCCACGCGGTCGAGCCCGGTTGCGCGCGAGGCACGCTCACCGAACTGCTCGCCGAGCGTTGCGACCAGGTCACGGCGTACGACTTCGTCCCCGACGTGCTCGCTGTCGCCCGCGTCCGGTTCGCGTCGCGGCCGAAGATCGAGATCCTCGACCTCGAGTTCCCCTTGGTGCCCGAGGGCCACGGCGACCTGGCCGTGTGGTCGGAGGTCGCCTACTACCTCACCGACGCCGGCTGGAAGGTGGCGGTGGAGCACCTACTGCGCTGGCTCGAACCCGGCGGCGACCTGGTCGCGGTGCACTACACCGGCCCGACCGACTACCCGCGGTCGGGCCACGACGTCGCCCATCGCCTCGACCAGGTCACCCAGCTGCAACGCCTCGTCAGCCACACCGACGACCAGTTCGAGCTCGGTGTGTGGCGCCGCACCGACGTGGTTTCGACAAGCTCAACCACCAGAACACAAGGTGGTTGAGTCGGTCGAAACCACCGGAGACGAAGCGGGGTCAGTTGCGGAGGGCGTCGGTGGGGGCCATCCGGGCGGCTCGCACGGCTGGGTACAGGCCGGCGACGACGCCGATCACCAGGGCCGCGGCGACGCCGCCGAGCATCGCCTCGGGGGGTACCAGCACGCTCCAACCGCGCACGCGCGCCCACACGGCCGTCGCCCCCCAACCGAGCACCACTCCGCCCACGCCGCCGATCAACGAGAGCACCAGCGCCTCGCCCACGAACTGCGCGGCGACGTGGCGGCGGGTGGCGCCGATCGCCCGCCGCAGGCCGATCTCGGAACGTCGTTCGAGCACGCTGATGACCATCACGTTGGCGATGCCGACACCGCCGACCAGCAGTGCCACGGCGCCGAGCCCGAGGAACAGCGCGGTCAGCGCTTCGTCGGCGGCGTCGCGGGCTTCGAGCGCATCGCTCGGGCGGGTCACCTCGACCTCTTCGGGGGTCTGCGGGTTAGCGGTTGCGGCGAGCACCGCGAGCACCTGGTCGACGTAGGCGGGGTCGGTGCGCACGAAGATCGTGCTGGGCACGCCCTCGTCGTCGAGGAAACGTTCGGCTGCCGAGGTCGACACGAGCGCGGCCCGGTCGAGGTCGGGGCTCAGCTCGAACTGGTCGAGCACGCCGACCACGGTGAACCACTCCCCTCCCAACCAGACCAGCGGTGCGGTCGAGGCGTCGGTGATGCCGAGCCGTTGCGCGGCGACCGAGCCGAGCACGACGACGGGGTAGTCGGCCGCGGCTTCGTCGAGGAACACGCCCGACGCGACGCTGCCCTGGAGCGTCGCCAGCAGGTTCGTCGACACCGCCTGCACCGAGATGCCGCCCGACTCACCCGCGGGTACCAGGTCGTTGCGGTAGACGTTGGCGCCGACCCGTGCCGCGGTGGCCGTCATCTCGACCGGCCCGATCCGGGCGACCATGCCGGCTGCCTCCTCGGGCAGGGCGCCCGAACCACGGCCGATCCCCATCCCAGCCTCGACCCGCAGCAGGTTGGTGCCCAACCGGTCGAGCCGTGCCAGCAGGTCCGAACGCGACGACTCGGACAGGCCCAGCACGGCGACCATCGAGGCGATGCCGATCATGATGCCGAGTGCCGACAAGGCGGCGCGCAGCTTGCGCGTGCGCAGGCCGACCACCGACGTGCGGCCGACGTCGGCCAGGTGCAGCCGCGAGGCCCCGAGCCGTGCCGCGGCCGGCGGTGTGGTGGCCGTCATGCCGCGACCTGCCCGTCCCGCACGGTGATGACCCGCGGGAGACGTTCGGCGATCTCGCGATCGTGGGTGATGACGGCGATCGTCGCCCCGTCGCGGTTGAGCTGTTCGAGCAGCTCGATGATCGAGTCGGACGCCCGCGAGTCGAGGTTGCCGGTCGGCTCGTCGGCGAGCACGAGCTGCGGCTCGCCGACCAGCGCCCGGGCGATCGCCACCCGCTGGCGTTCGCCACCTGACAGCTTCGACGCCACGTGATCGCGGCGGTGGGCGAGGCCGACCCGGTCGAGTGCGGCGGCCGCGCGGGCGCGTCGCGTGCGCAACGGGGCGCCGGTGTACAGCAGCCCGTCGGCGACGTTGTCGAGCGCGGTGTAGCCACTGAGCAGGAAGAACTGCTGGAACACGAAGCCGATGTGGCGGGCCCGCAGCGCCGACAACTGGCGGTCGGACAGCCGCGCCACCGCGTGGCCGGCGACTTCGACCGTGCCGGTGGTGGGCCGGTCGAGCGTGCCCATCAGGTGCAACAGGGTCGACTTGCCCGACCCCGACGGCCCGACGATCGCGGTGAGCTCCCCGGCACCGATCGTGAACGACACGTCGTCGACGGCGCGCACCGGCGGTGTGCCCGGGTACTCCTTCACCACCCCCTCCAACCGCACCACCGCGTGGCCCTCGGGGGCCGACCCCAGGTGAGATGTCATGGGACGATCACCTCGTCGCCGGGGGCGAGGTCGCCGGTGACCTGGACCAGGCCGTCGGCGAAGAACCCGGCTCGCACGGCGACCAGACGGGTGGTCTCGCCGTCGGCCACCTCGACCGCGTAGCCGCCCTCGCGCAGCGCCACCAGGGCGGCGACCGGAACGGCGGTCACCCCACGCACCGCATCACTGACGTACGACACGTCGACCGGTGCCTGGTCGAGCCGGGCGACCGCGTCCGCGGTGGGGTCGTCGAGCGCGATCTCGACCGCGAACACGGTCGAGCTGCCCGATCCGGTCGCCACCCGGGCGACCGACGCCACCGTCGCGGCGACATCGGTGCCGTCGGGCAGCTCGACCGTGACCGGGTCGCCCTCGACGAGCGCGCCCTGGTGGGCCGCCGGCAGGTCGAGGCTGACCACGACCTGCTCGCCGGTGACGTCGAGCACGTCGGTGCCCGGAGTGAGCGCAGCGCCGACGGGCGCGCCGACCGAGGCGACTCGTATCGGTTCGGGCAGGAAGACCAGCTCGCCGAGATCGAGGTTGCCGTCGGCCTCCATGCCCACCGCGGCCTGGAGCTCGCGCAACGCCGTGTCGGTGGCATCGGTGAACTCGTCGGCGGGCGCCGAGTCTCCGGTCAGGTAGCCCAGCTCGGCGAGGGCTGCGTTGAGCTGGGCGACGTCGGCGCCACGCAACCGTTCACCGTGGGCGAGCACGAGTACCGGATCGCCACCGGTACTGGCGCGATCGCCAACCTGGGTGAGAACGTCGATGACGGTGGTCGGGGCGTCGATCACGACGAACTCACCGAGGTCGAGAACACCGTCGGTGTCGGCGCCCAACCAGGCCTGGAGCGCTTTGAGGGCGTTCGCGGTCTGTGTCGTGAACTCGCCGTCGACCACCACGCCGTAGCTGTCGGCGAGGCCCATCTCGGCCAGGTTCTGTTCGAGTTGCAGCACGTCGTCGCCGGTCATGTTCGTGGGAAGCTTGCGCAGGGAGCGGTACGCCGGCACCTCGCCGACCAAGGCGATGACGGGTTTGCCGTCGACCCGCATGACCACACTCCCGTGGGTCAGTTCGGTGCCCGGCTCGGGGAGCCACGTGATCACCCCGTCGAGCGGTGCGGCCACCGGCGACGGGTCGGGATAGGCGGTCAGCGGGCGGTATGCCGGCGTGTCGCCGATCAGGCCGAGCACCGGTTCGCCGTCAACGCTGTAGAGCGCGTCGCCGTTGCCGAGCGTGGTACCGGGTGACGGCGCAGCGGTGACGGTGCCCGATCGGCTGGCCCGGATGGGGTCGCCGACGAGCCGCCCGAGCGTGCCGTCGTACTCGGTCTCCTTCACCAGGTCGGTCTCGACGACCTTGGCCGTCTTCAGGGAGGTGGTGGTCTCGGCGGCGTCGGCCGACGAGTCGTCACCGGTGACGATCACCGCGGCGACGCCGACCGCGACCACGGCTGCCACGCCCAGCCCTACGGTGGCGGTACGTCGGCGGTTCACTCGCCGGCCTCGTCACGCGCCGAATCGACCGCCACGCGTGTTCCGCCGAACATCGTGCCTTCCGAACACGCCTCGAACGCCTCGATCGTCGCCGGGTCGTTCATTTCGAGCACGCCGAACGGCCCGCTCAGCACAGCCGTTGGGCCGTCTTCGCCCTCGGGGGCGGTGACGGTTACCGATTCCGAGTCGGCCAGCCGCCCGTTCTCGTCGAAGTCGGGGTCGGGCATGTCGACGCCGTGCGAGCGCATGCACTGGGCGAACTCGAGCATCTCGTCCTGCATCTCGGTGGGGTCGAAGCCGCCGCCGTCGCGGGTGACGGGGCCTCGCGGCATCTTGTCCTGGCAGTCCTCCATCGCCTCTTGCATGTTGTCCTGCGGACCTTGGTCGTCGCCTGACCCGATCTGGATCATCACGCCGCCGTTCTCGTCGACCTCGGGGTCGGGCATGTCGACGCCGTGCGAGCGCATACACGCGGCGAAGTCGAGCATCGCCTGCTCCATGTCGACCGGTTCGGCGTCGACCGGTTCACTCGTCGCCGGAGCGGTGTCACCGTCGTCGGAGGCCGCGTCGGTCGTGTCGTCACTGGTGTCACCGGTGGCGATGTCGTCGAGCGAAGCCACGCCATCACCCGCCGACGAGTCGTCGTCACCTCCCCCACAAGCACCAAGGGTGAGTGCCGTCACGACGACGACCGGGACGATGCCGCGCCAGCGGCATAGTGAGGATGTCAGCATGGGCGGGACGGTAGGAACCGCAACCAAGAGCCCGGTAAGAACACGGACCGAACAGCGTGAGAGAACGGGACGGGAACGGGACGCAATTCCGCAGCGTCGGCCGAGAGCCGCCCGATACGTTGCTGAACATGGTGCTGGGCACGGGACTGACCATGGGAACGGTGTCGGCGGCGACCAGTTCCGCCCCGCACGCGATCGAGGTACAGCCGGCCGCCGGCGCGGCAGCACTGGTGCTCGCCGTGGTGACGGCAGCGTTCGTCATCGCCACGTTGCGCCTCTCGCGGCTCACCAAGATTGTCCCCGCGGGCGCCACGATGGAGCTCCGCAGTGAGTCGCCAGCCGTCGTCGACCTACTGACGGGCGGCTTCACGGTAGAAGACGACGCCGTGCCGGCAACCGTGGTCGACCTCGCCGCTCGGGGCTGGTTCACGATCGAGGACTACGGCGACGACACGATCGTCCGCACCCGTTCGGTACGGCCTTCGGGCGACACGTTGCAGCCGTACGAGCAGCGCGTGCTGAGCCACATCGAACAACACGCGATCGACGGTGTGGTGCCCACCCGGGTACTCACCACCGGCCAGAAGCAACGTGCCAAGCGCTGGTTCAGGGGGTTCTCACACGAGGTCATCCACCACGCGCAACAGCTCGGGCTGTGCACGCGCCGGTGGGGGTGGCTGCAGATCGCCGTGGTGTGGGCCCTGTCGGTGTTGGCCGCGGTGCCCGCGATCGTCGTGTTCGACACCGCCGGCGAGTCACCCGACGTCGCCGACTGGGCGTCGCTCGGCAACGTGCTGGCCGGGCTGGCGATCGTCGTCTCGCTGCTGTTGGTGGTGGTCGCCGTGTGGGTCGGCCGTGTCGACGCCCAAAAGGACACGCCCGCCGGTGTCGAGGCTGCCGCGCACTGGATGGGCGTGCGCGACTTCTACCGCAACACTGGGGACTTCGAGACCAAGTCGGCCGCGTCGGTGGCGATCTGGGACCACCACCTCGCCTACGCCACCGCGCTCGGGTTGGCACAGCGAGTTCATCGCCAGATCCCGTTCGATTCCGAGCACGATCGTCACGCGTGGAGCCGGGCCACTGGGCAATGGCGACGCGTGAACGTGCGCTACCGCACGGTGCGCCCTGGTTGGGGCCGCCACCCGTTCTTCGTGATGTTCACCTCGGCCCTGACGGTGGCCGTGTTCGGGGCGCTGACGTGGGTGGCGTGGAACGTCGCCGATGCGACGTGGAAGCACTACTACGAGGACTATCTCGTGGTCACGCCCAACCAGGAGCGGTGGATCAACCTCGTGGCGATCGCCGTCGCCGTGCTGGCCGTCACCGTCACGACACGGGCGGCAGTTCGGTTCCTGTTCGGTTGCGCCGACCTGTTCCGCCGGCGCACCGTCGAAGGCGAGCTGGTGCGCGCCCGCGAGTTCGGCGGGGGTGACGACTCCGATCCCTCGTACCACCTGGCGATCGACACGGCCACACCGAACGCCCCCGTCGCCCGTGACACCGTCGACACGATCCTCGCCTACCGGGTACACCGCGGCATCTACGCGCAGGTCACCCAGGGTGCTCGGGTACGCGTCCGCGTCAGCCCGCTGATCGGCTACGTGGCCTCGATCGAGACGCTCGTACCAGCCCCCGAACACGCCCGCCAGGCCGAACCGCCGAACGCGGTCGCGGCGACGGTCGGCAAGTTGTTCAACCCGGCCGGCGGTGTGTTGACCGGTGCGGTAGGCGGCGTGATCGCCGGGTTGCTCGCCAACCAGCAGGCCCGCCTCACCCCCGAGCAGCTCGACGCGGTCGGCCCCGACGGCAGAACCGTGCGCGAGGTGATCGCCGCGAGCCAGGCCGAGCTCGGTGCTGCGCTGGGCACCAGCACACCCGGTGCCGTGCCACCTCCGCCGCCGGGCGGCCCGCGCTTCCGGATCGTCGACCCACCGGCGTAGCGACCAGGTGGCGTATCCTCACGGTCGATGGCCGTCTACGAGTACCGCTGCCGCACCTGCGATGACACCTTCGAGCAGCGTCGTCCGATGACCGCCGCCGGCGACCCGGCCGAGTGTCCGCAAGGTCACACCGACACGGTTCGCCTGCTGTCGATGTTCGCCCGTGCCGGTGTCGCCGCCGGCGTGGCAGCCCCAGCAGCGTCCGGTGGTGGCGGGTGTTGCGGCGGTGGCTGCGGCTGCCGCTGACCGAACAACCCTCCGGTGGTTGAGCCTGTCGAAACCACCGCGACCCGCAACGACCGGTGGTTTCGACAGGCTCAACCACCTCGTGCTGCTGTCCTCAAGCCTGCCGATACCTGCCGCTACAGCTCGACGGTGAAGAGGATCGCCTCGGCGGCGGCTTCGCGGAGGTGCGCGAAGTAGTCGGGGGCCGCGCACAGCAGCAGCGTGGTGCCGTCGTCGCCACCGACCGCGCAGGCGAAGAACCCAAGCCCGTCGGGGGCCCGGATCTCGTCGACGATCGCGCCACCCTCCTCCACCAACGCCACCCGGTTACCGACCGCGTCGGCCATCCAGATCCGGTCGTGGGCGTCGACGCCGCACCCATCGGGGGCCACCGACGGGAGGGTGACGACGTTGCCGTCGGCGTCGGCCTCGATCGGCGTGCCGAGGTCGGCCCACGTGCGGCGGTCGGCGAGGCTGCCGTCGGGTTGGATCGTCCAGGCGGTGTACTTGGCCCCGAGCGTCTCGCCCACCACCAGCGTGACCCCGTCGGACAGCACCACCGAGCCGTTCGGGAAGTTGATGTCGGCGGCGGCCAGGCTGACCGCGCCGTCGGGGTCGACGCGCACGAGGTTGGCGTTGCGCGGGTCGCGGAACGCCATCAGGTCGAACCCGAAGTTGCCGACGTAGGCCGTACCGTCGGCCGTGACGACCATGTCGTTGGCGTGGCCGGTGCAGAACTCGGAGATGTCGGCGTGCTGGCTGACCGTGCCGTCGGGTGCCCGGAGCAGCACCTTGTGGTCGAGCATCGACACGACGAGCAGCGAGCCGTCGGGCAGCCACCCGAGCCCCGACGGCTGAGTGGGAACGTCGAGTTCGACCGTGGCCGCCCCGTCTGGGGCGATCGAGTACACGCGGTGGGCGTAGAAGTCGGACACCCACCACTTCCCGTCGCGCCACCGCGGCCCCTCGAAGAAGTGTCCCCCGTCCATCAACACCGTCAACTCACGCGTCATATCAGCCGACCGTACGGCCCGCGATCACCCCACAACGAGTCGCGCCCCGCGGCTGGCGACGACCGGTAGCCACGGTGGTCGAGTGCCGGGCTCTGCCCGGTGTATCGAGGCCTGGCGCGCGCTGCGTCAGGTGGTGAGGCCGGCGAACTGGGCGTTGTACAAGGCCGCGTAGGCGCCGCCTTGTTCCAGCAGTTCGTCGTGGTTGCCGCGCTCGACGATGCGGCCCTGCTCCATCACCAAGATGATGTCGGCGCCGCGAATGGTCGACAGGCGGTGGGCGATCACGAAGCTGGTGCGGTTGGCCCGGAGCCGGTTCATCGCTTCCTGGATCAGCACCTCGGTGCGGGTGTCGACCGACGACGTGGCCTCGTCGAGGATCAGGATCGACGGGTCGGCGAGGAACGCGCGGGCGATCGTCATCAACTGCTTCTCGCCGGCCGAGACGTTGTCGCCCTCGTCGTTGATCACCGTGTCGTAGCCGTCGGGCAGGTGGCGTACGAAACGGTCGACGTAGGCGACCTTGGCGGCCTCGACGACCTGCTCGTCGGTGGCGTTGGGGTTGCCGTAGCGCAGGTTCTCGCGGATCGTGCCGCCGAACAGCCACGTGTCCTGGAGCACCATGCCCACCCGAGCCCGCAGTTCGGCCCGCGGCAGCGTGGTGATGTCGACCCCGTCGAGCGTGATGCGCCCTCCGTCGAGTTCGTAGAACCGCATCAGCAGGTTGACGATGGTGGTCTTGCCGGCGCCGGTGGGGCCCACGATCGCGATCGTCTGGCCCGGCTCGGCGACCACGTCGAGGTCGGTGATCAGCGGCCGACCGGGCGAGTAGCCGAAGTCGACGTGCTCGAAGGCGACCCGGCCGCGCACCTCGGTCGCCGCCAGCTGACCGGGCATGCCAAACACCGGCGCCGCCTCTGGCGACACCTCGTCGGCGTCGAGCAGTTCGAGCACACGCTCGGCGCTGGCCACGCCCGACTGGAACGTGGCGAACATCGTGGCCACCATCGTCAGCGGCTGGGCGAAGTTGCGCGTGTACTGGATCATCGCCTGCACCTCGCCGAGCGTCGCCGAGCCCGATGAGATCCGCAGGCCTCCAACCACGGCTACGGCGACGAACTGGAGGTTGCCGATCAGCATCATCAGCGGTTGCACCAGGTTCGACCGGAACTGGGCGTGAAAGCTGGCCTCGAACAGTTGCTCGTTGTCGGCCGCGAACTGTTGCTCGGCCTCGTGCTGGCGGCCGAACACCTTCACGATCGCGTGGCCGGTGAACACCTCTTCGGTACGCGAGTTGACGGACCCGGTGTGATGCCACTGGGAGATGAACTTCGGTCGCGCCCGCGAGCCGACCACCCGCAGCGTCCACAGCACGAGTGGCACACCGATCAGGGCCACCAGCGCCAGCACCGGCGACACGATCAGCATCATCGCCGCCACGGCGACCAGCAGGCACACGTTCTGGAGGATCTGCGAGCACGTCTGCTGGAGGCTTTGGGCGAGGTTGTCGATGTCGTTCGTGACCCGACTCAGCAAGTCGCCCCGCGCGTGTACGTCCACATACGTCAGCGGCAGGCGGTGCAGCTTGACCTCGACCTCGTCGCGCAGGTGCTGCATCGAGCGCTGCACGATGCCGGTCACCATGTATGCCTGGCCCCACTGGAGCAACGTGCCGATCGCGAACAGCACCCCCGCCAGCACCAGCTTGCGGGCCACCGCCGCGCCGTCGACGTCGCCTACCGAGGCACCGGTGACGATGATGTCGGTGGCCTGGCCGAGAATCCGCGGGCCCACCGAGATCAGCGTCACGCTGACGACGGTGAACGCGGCCACCAGCCACAGCAGCCGGGTCTCGCGCCCGAGCAGGCGGCCCAGCCGGCGCACGGTGGGCCAGAAGTTGTCGGTGCGTTCGACCGGCATGCCGACCGCGCGTGCCGGCCCGACGTTGGAGCGCCGGGCCTGGATCGCCGCCGCACTCTGGTGGATGTTGCCGTCCTCGGCTGGCCGCTGCTGGTCGGGGCCGTCGGTGCCGCTCATCGTCGAACCACCGAGCTGTGGGCTACCGCACGACGTTCGCCCAGCTGACCGCTGGCGATGTGGCCGTAGGTTCGCGGCGCTTGTGGTGGAACCCAGCCTGCGTGGCGCTTGAACGCAACGGCGTCACGGAGGCTGGATTCACCGTGATGGCGGCGAGGAACGAGTCGCCAGATCGGTGGAGCCAGCCTCATGCCACCGCTCCCGAGGCGTGTTGCGACTCGACGATCTCGGCGTACTCGGCGCACGTCGCCACCAGTTGCTCGTGCGTTCCGACGCCCACGATCCGGCCGTCGTCGAGCACCACGATCTGGTCGGCCGAGCGGATCGTCGAAACACGTTGGGCGACGATGATCACCGCCGCGTCGGCGGTGTACGGGGCGAGCGCCGCGCGCAGGCGGGCGTCGGTCGACAGGTCGAGCGCCGAGAACGAGTCGTCGAACACGTACAGCTGGGGTCGCACCACCAGCGCCCGGGCGATCGCCAGGCGCTGGCGTTGACCGCCCGACACGTTCGTGCCACCCTGGTCGATCTCGCTGTCGAGCCCGTCGGGCATCGCCCGCACGAATTCGGCGGCCTGAGCGATCTCGAGCGCCCGCCACAACTCGGCGTCGGTGGCGTCGGGCCGGCCGAAGCGCAGGTTCGAGGCGACCGTGCCGGCGAACAGGAACGCCCGCTGCGGCACGTAGCCGATGTGCCCCCACAGCAGCGTCGGGTCGAGTGCGCGGACGTCGACGCCGTTCACCAGCACGCTGCCCGAGGTGGCGTCGAACAGGCGAACGACTAGGTTGACCACGGTGGTTTTCCCCGAGCCGGTACTGCCGATAACCGCCGTGGTGGTACCGGGCGTGACTCGGAACGAGACGTCGGTAAGCACGGCCCGCTCGGCGCCCGGATAGGCAAAGCCGACGTTGCGGAACTCCACCGTGCCGGGCTCGGGCACGGTGGTGACCGGCTCGTCGGCCGCGCGCACGCTCGGTTCGGTGTCGAGCACGTCGACGATCCTGTCGGCGGCCACTGCCGCCCGCGGGGTCAGCGAGGCCAGGAAGGTCAGCATCACGACCGACATCAGGATCTGCACGAGGTACACCTGATAGGCGATCAACGAGCCGACCTGCAGGTCGCCGCGCTCGATCGCCGGAGCGGCAAGCGCCACCGCGGCAATGATCGCGGCGTTGACGATGAAGCCGACCGTCGGGAACATCCGCGCGAACAGGCGACCCGACCGCAGGGCCAGGTCGGTCAGTTCGGCGTTGGCTTCGGCGAACCGTCGCGTCTCCTCCGGTTCGCGCACGAACGCGCGCACCACGCGGACGCCGGTGATCTGCTCGCGCAGCACACGGTTGACGTCGTCGATGCGTGCCTGCATCGCCTGGAACGCCGGGACCAGGCGGACGATCAGGCGTCCGAGCACGACCACCACGACCGGGATCGCTACCACGAACACCACCGACAACCCCACGTCCTGGCGGACCGCCATGATGATGCCGGCGACCATCGTGATCGGCGCGGCCAGCATCATCGTCGCCCCCATCACCACGAGGATCTGGACCTGGGCGACGTCGTTGGTGATCCGGGTGATCAGCGACGGGGCGCCGAACGCCCCCACCTCGCGCGCCGAGTAGGCGGTGACGGTCTGGAACAGGTCGCGACGCACGTCGCGCGAGAACCCCATCGCCACCCGGGCACCCACCCAGATCGCCGCCGACGCGAGAACCACCTGGGCGGCCGAGTAGGCGAGCATCACGCCGCCTGTGCGCCAGATGAACGGCTTGTCGCCGCCGATCACGCCCCGGTCGATCAGGTCGGCCGACAGCGACGGCAGCATCAGCATCGCGATCGCCTGAAGTGCCTGAAGCACGACGAGCACCGCAATCTGCCCGCGGTAGGGCCGCAGGTGCGATCGGAGGAGCCGCCAGAGTTTCATCCGCCCGCAAGCATGCCAGCACAAGCCCGCATCACCTCAAGGTGGTTGAGCCAGTCGAAACCACCACCGACGCCGATCGAACGGCGCCCGATCGTCAGTCGAGCAGGCCGTCGACGCTGGCTTCGCCGTCGCGGTAGCGCCGCACCAACTCGGCGCTCAACGCGTCGAGCTGCTCGAAGCGTGCCCGGCGGTCGCCCGACACCTGCTGTTCGAACTGGGCCAACTGTGCCTCGAGATCGGCCAGCTCGTCGACGCTCAGCTCGACCAGCCGGCTGAACCCGTGCTGCGCGCACAGCTGATCGAGCTCGTCGACCAGCGGGGCGTCGTCGAGGTCGGGGTTCGGGCGCGGGGGCCGCGGCGGGCCACCGGTGAGCTGCTGCGACAGCACCACGCGGAGCTCGGTGGGCAGGTCGTCGTGGCCCTCACCCCGCTCGCGCAAGTGTTGTTCAGCGCGGACCAGGTCGAGCCGGGCCTGGGCGACGCGGCGCACGTACGACACCACGTCGTCTTCGGCCTGGAGCCGCCCGCGTAGATCGCGCAGGTCGTCGAGCGACAGCTCAGCGGGGTCGACCGACACGGCGTTACACCCCACCCGACACCGGCGGGAGCACTGCCAGCTCGTCGTTCGGGCCGATCGGGTCGCCTGGTTCGGCGGCGTTGCCGTTCACCCACACGCGACATCCCGCGAGCACGTCGGCGAATGTCGCCCCGTACCGCTTCACAGCCTCGTCCAGCACCTCGTTGACGGTACCACCAGGCACCTCGTCGCGCCCGGTACCCGCGGCTACCCGTGCGGCAGCGAACAGACGAACCACGGCCATACACCCAACGCTAACCCTCACGCCGACCAGTCGCGGCCTGCTCCCGGCGGCAACGACCGGATCAGGATCGGCGAATTCAGGCGACCAGCACCGGCCGATAGCGTGCGCCCTCGTGTCCGACCCGGCGATGATCCTGCTCCTGCGTCACGGCCAGAGTGAGTGGAACGCGGTCCAGCGGTGGCAGGGCGTGGCCGACACGGCTCTGACCGACCTCGGTCGCAGCCAGGCCCACTTCGTCGGCTCGGTGCTGGCCGCCCGTGCGCTGGCGTTCACCGGGGCGTGGGCCAGCACGCTCGCCCGGGCGGCCGAGACCGCGACCATCCTCGCCGACGCGCTCGGGCTCGGCCCGATCAGCCGCGACGCCCGCCTGCGCGAGGCAGACGTCGGCGAGTGGGAAGGCCTCACCAGCGCCGAGATCGAGCGCAGTTGGCCTGGCTACCTCGACGCGCGCCGGCGCCCGCCCCGCTTCGAACCGTTCGACGCAGTGGTCGACCGGGTCGTGCCGGCGATTCACGACATCGCCGCCACGGCTGGCGGGTCGGCGCTGGTGGTCGCCCATTCCGGGGTGATTCGTACGCTCGTACACCACCTCGGCCACACCGACACGCGCGTACCCAACCTGGGTGGCGTGTGGCTGGCCGTCGGCCCCGACCAGATCGAGCTGACCGGCCAGTTCGACCCCAGTGGCGAAGCCGGGTACAGCCTCGACTCGCCCGCCGAAACGCCGGTCGAGACACCCGTCGCCGACGACTGACCGCAAACCCCGGCCGCTAGCCTGCGCGCCCGTGGGTACTGCCAAGCGTGAACGTCAGAAGGCCAACCGCGCACTGCGTCGGGTGGAAGAGCAGCAGGAGGCGCGCAAGGACACGGTGAAGCGCAACTTCGTCAAGTGGGGCGCAGTGATCGTCGCCGCGTTCGCAGCGGTGGTGCTGATCGCCTGGGTCGGCGGCGCCTTCGACGGCGACGACGACAACGCCGGCACGATCACCGACGCCTTCGACGACGACACCACGGACGCGATCACCGATCAGACCGTGGCGCCGATCACCGAACCCGACGTCGCCGTCACCGAACCCGCCAGCACGACACCTGCCGCGGCGGCGGAGTGCCCGGCGGCAGACGGCTCGTCTGAGCAGCAGCGCGAGTTCGCCGAACCGCAGCCGATGTGCATCGACCCGACCAAGACGTACACCGCCGAGATCGTCACCTCGGAGGGCACGCTGGTGGTCGACCTGCTCGCCGACCAGGCACCGGCCACCGTCAACAACTTCGTCACGCTGGCCCGCTACCACTACTTCGACGGCATCTCGTGCCACCGCATCATCTCCGGGTTCATGGCCCAGTGCGGCGACCCCACCGGTACCGGCACCGGCGGCCCGGGCTACCGGTTCGACGACGAACTGCCCACCGGCGACAACCCGTACGCCACGGGCGTGCTGGCGATGGCCAACTCTGGCCCGAACACGAACGGTAGCCAGTTCTTCGTGATGCTCGCCGACTACCCGTTGCAGCCGAGCTACTCGGTGTTCGGGCAGGTCACCCAGGGCCTCGACGACACCATCCCGGCACTCGACGCGGCCGCCGACCCGAGCGCCTCCAACGGCGTGCCCACCGCCAAGCCCGTCACCATCGAGTCGGTCACCATCACCGAATCCTGACGCCAGGTCTCGATACACCCGGCACAGCCAGACACTCCACCACCGGTCACGCAAGTGTTGACTAGGTGGTTGAGCTTGTCGAAACCACCGTGAGCACCGGTCGTCGAGTGGCGCACCCGCGGCGTAGCCCCCACCCGTTGTGTGTCTCGATACACCGGGCAGAGCCCGGCACTTGACAACCGTCGGCTGTGACGGCCTGTGCGCGCCCGCCTACCTGCCGGAGTGGCCGAAGCCGCCACCGCGGTCGTAGCCGTCGAGCGAGTCGACCTCGTTCCACTCGATCGGCTCGAAGCGCTGGATCAACAACTGGGCGATGCGGTCGCCGCGATGCACCACGTACTCGTCGGTGGGGTCGGTGTTGAGCAGGATCACCTTGATCTCGCCGCGGTAGCCCGAGTCGATCAACCCCGGCGCGTTCGCCGCGGTGACACCGTGCTTGAGCGCCAGGCCCGACCGCGGCAGCACCAGCCCGCAGTACCCGAGCGGAATCGCCACGGCGATGCCGGTGGGCATCAGCAGGCGTCCACCGCCGACCGGCACCACTCCGTCCTCGCGGGCGACCAGGTCAAGCCCGGCGTCGCCCTCGTGGGCGTAGGCCGGCAACGGCAGGTCGGAGTCGAGGCGCTGGACGGGGAGGGCGACAGACATGCCGCCGCAGGTTACGCGGTGGGTTCGCCGACCGGGTCGTCCGCCGGGACGGCCGCGGTGTCGTCGGACGAGCCCTTGCGGCGCATCTCGCGGTAGTCCTTGGCTGCCCCTTCGAGCGGCTCGACCTCGAGCGTGACGCCGTCGATCGCGGCCACCCGTAGCTGCTCGCCCTCGGCGATTGAGGTCGCGCGGTTCGTGCGTGCCCGCCATTCGGCGTCGCCGACGCGCACCACCCCGTCGGGGTCGATCGCGCTGACGGCCACGCCCTCGGCCCCGAGCATCCACTCGCGGCCGACGGTGGGGGTAGAGAACCGGGTGCGGGTCATCGACGGCATGCCGGTGACGAAGGCCAGCATGATGCCGCCCACCCCGGCGATCAGCGAGATCCACGAAGGGCGCAGCGACGTGCCTTGCACCGGCGCGAACAGCCACAAGCTGCCGACGACCGTGAGCAGGATGCCGACGCCGGTCCAGAACCGCGGAATGCCCACCTGGACGTCGACCGCGAACGCGACCATCGCCGCGATCAGCAGCCCCAGCGCCCACCATCGGGTGGGGAGTTCGGCAAGGCCGTAGCAGGCCAGGAACACGCTGGCCGCGCCGATCACCCCGATCACCCCCACGCCGGCCGTGAAGAACTCGAAGATCAACAAGGCCAGGCCGGTGAGCAGCAGCAGGTAGGCCACCTCGGGGCTGGCGACCGTGTGGAACAACTGCTCGACCAGGCCCAGCTTGGCGAAGCGGGTGGTGGCGATGGTGGTGCGCTGCACGGTACCCGACTCGGTGACCTCTTCGGCCGTGGTGTCGAGCGTGTACTCGGTGCCGTCGGGGGCGACGTGGGTGTAGCCGTCGAACGCCTCGATCATGTTCTTGATGACGGGAATGCCCTCGTCGGAGATGCGCTGGCGGAACACGTCGAGGTCGCGGGCGCGGCTGAGGCCGGCGGTGTCGTCGCGGAGGGCCCGCAGCCCGCTGGGGAGCGGGTGGTTGGGGCTGAGGTCGGCGCCGACGTTGCCCACCCGGGCGCCGTTGGCCATACCGGTGACGTCGGCGACCGCGAGCAGCTGCGCGGGCGAGCCGTAGAGCCGGGCGCCGCTGGGGCCGACCCAGATGCCGATCGCCACCGGGGCGTCGGCGATGCGGTCGAGCAGCGCGACCAGTTCGTCGTCGGCGACGACCGACCCGCGCGAGTTCACCTGGAGGATCAGGGCCAGGCTGTCGTCGGCGACGGCCTTGTCGATCGCGTCGCCGATCGCGTCGACGACAATGTCGTCGAACAGACCGTCGACCTGAAGCACGTCGACCACACCGGGTTCGTCCGGCGAGGTGGGATCCTGGGCGGCGGCCGGGGAGGCGAGCGCCGCAACGGCAGCGGCGGCGCCAGCCAGGCCGACAAGTACTCTGCGCAGCAAGTGAGTTCGGTACGTCATGATCCGGTGGGTTCGAGTTCGGTGACCATGTCGGTCGCGGGGCTCACCGCGGGGGCCAAGGTCGTGGTCGTGGCCGGCAAGGGTGGGGTCGGCAAGACCACGGTAACGGCAGTTCTGGCGCGTGCGGCGGCCGACGAGGGGCTTCGCGTGCTGGCGGTCGAACTCGACGGCAAGCCTGCCCTCGCCGGGCTGCTCAAGGGCACTGCCGTCGAGATGCGCCACCTGTCACCCGGCCAGGCGCTCGCCGAGTACCTGGTCGAACACGGGTTCGCGCGGGTGGCCAAGCGGCTCGCCGCGAGTGGGGCGATCGACGTGGTGAGCGCGGCCGCGCCGGGCATCGACGACCTGGTCGTGCTCGGCAAGATCAAGCAACTCGAACGGTCGGGGCAGTACGACCTGATCGTGGTGGACGGCCCGGCCGCTGGGCACGCGGTGACCATGTTGACGTCGCCGGCGGGTCTGTTGGCCACGATGCGCAGTGGGCCGGTGCATACCCAGGCGGCCGACGTCACCGCCATGCTGTCCGACCCGCAGCGCTGCCGGGTGGTGCTGGTGACGGTGCCCGAGCACACCCCGGTCGACGAGCTGATCGAGACGTCCGACCTGGTGGAAGACCGCGCCGGTGTGCAGCTCGCGGCCGTGGTGGTCAACGCCGTCGACGAGGGTGTTGACATCCCGACCGACGACCTCACCGGCTCGCCCGAGCTGGTTGCCGCCGCGCGTGCCGCAGCCGACTACCGCAACGCCCGCCGGGCCGCGCAAACGTTCGAGCGGCAACGCCTCGCCGCCGCGATCGCGCTCCCCATCGTCACCCTCCCCGAGCTTCCCGAAGTCACCCCCACGTCCCTCCCCACCCTCACCCAGGCCCTCCAATGACCCCTGCTCCGGTGGTCGAGTGCCGGGCTCTGCCCGGTGTATCGAGACCCAGCGCGCGACAGGACGACCCGTGAACCCGCTCGCCTCCCTCGTCGCCGAGGCGCGGGTAATTGTGTGTTGCGGGTCGGGTGGTGTCGGCAAGACCACCACCGCAGCGGTGCTCGGCCGGGAGGCCGCCCGCGCCGGGCGCCGGGCCGTGGTGGTGACGATCGACCCAGCTCGCCGGCTGGCCGACGCGCTGGGCTTACCAGGCGGGCTGACCGGCGAACCGCAGCAACTCCCCGTTGACGGTGCGCCGGGCGAGCTGTGGGCGACGATGCTCGACACGCCGGCGATGTTCGAGCGGGTGGTGCGGCGCCACGCCGAGTCGCCCGAGCAGGCCGACCGCGTCGTCGCCAACCCATTCTTCGGCAACGTCGCCGGTGCGCTCGGCGGCACCCAGGAGTACATGGCGTCGGAGGCGCTGTACGAGTTGCATGCCGACCCGCGGTTCGACCTGGTGGTGGTCGACACTCCCCCTTCTCGTCATGCGCTCGACTTCCTCGAGGCACCCGGCGTGCTTACCCGCTTCCTCACGCACCCGCTGTTCAAGATGATGATGCTGCCCACCCGAACCGGCTTGCGGGTCGTCGGTGTCGCCACCCAGCCACTCCTCAAGGCAGTGGGGCGTGTCGTCGGTTCCGACGTGCTGGCCGACACCGTGGCGTTCTTCCAGGCGTTCGCCGGGATGGAACAGGGTTTCCGCACGCGGGCCGAGGAGGTTGCCGGGCTGTTGCGTGACGACGGCACCCGGTTCGTGCTCGTCGCTTCGCCGCAGCCCGACGCGGTCGCCGAGGCCGCCTGGTTTGCCGATCAGCTCTCGGCCCGCGGGTTCACCGTGGCGGCGACCGTGGTGAACCGCCTCCAGCCCACGTTCGGGCTCGCTGCCGATGCCAGCGTGCCGACCAGCGTCGATGGCCCGGCCGGCGCAGCGTGGCGCAACCTGGCCGAACTGCTCGCCCGGGCACAGGCCGAGCGGGCGGCGTTGGCTCCCTTGAGCGGCGACGGGCGCCCGCCCCTGGTGGAGGTGCCGCGCCTGGCCGGCGACGTGCACGGGCCCGACACGCTCGACGCCCTGGCCGTGGCGATGTTCGGCCGCTGAGCCGACGTAGGTACCATCGCGGCCGTGCACATCCTGCTTGCCACCGACGCCGACTGGATCGTCGACGAGGTCACCGCCGCGCTGGGCGGGCCCGACACGTCGTTCACGGTGTGCCGCGAGGGCCGAGTGGTGTCGAAGGTCGCCCGTGAGAACCCGCCCGACCTGGCCGTACTCGACCTGCAGATCGGGTCGATGGGCGGCATGGCGGTGACGATGGACCTGCGCCACGACGAGTCGGCCGGGGTCGTCGGCCACATTCCGGTGCTGATGCTGCTCGATCGGGTAGCCGACGTGCACCTGGCCCGCCGTTCAGGCGCCGAGGGTTGGTTCGTGAAGCCGCTCGACGCGCTCGGCCTCCAACGCGCCGCCACGGCCGTTGCCGGGGGCGGCGTCTGGCCAGGTGAGGAGCCGACGCCCGAGCCAGCAGACGAGCCAGTTGCCGAAGAGTCCGAAACCGCCGAAGCCCCCGAGGAAGAACCAGCACCGGCCGGATAGAGTTGCTCCCCGCTACGGGGTGTAGCGCAGCTTGGTTAGCGCGCCACGTTCGGGACGTGGAGGCCGGAGGTTCAAATCCTCTCACCCCGACCAGAAGGTCCCTGGTCACGGTACTTGCGAGAGCGAGCCGAGACCGGGGATTTCGTCGTGTTCGGGGCGTTGGGAGCCATTCGGGGGGCCGAGTGTGGCGGGTACCGACGGAAGGGGGGTCCACGAGCCGTTCCCGGCCGAACTGGTAGGTGCTTGCGGCGTACTCGAGCGTGAAACGCCCGGCCGTAGACTGGGCGACGCGGCCGACCGTCGCGGTGAAAGGAAGCGTTCGATGAACAAGGTGCTGCACAGGGACACGATCCCGTACGACACGCCGTCATCGCTGCGCGCGCTACGAGGCCCTACCGACGGCATCGTTGAGTTGCCGCTCAGTGTTCACTGGGGGCCGCAACGCGCCTACGACCTCGGCGACCCGAGCGATCTCGAGTCCGCGTATCAGGCACTCGTGCGCGAGGGCACGACCGACGTCCAAGAGGCACTCTTGAACGAGCGCCTGCTCCGCACGGCGTGGCCAGACCTCGTTCTCCCCGAGCGGTGCCGACTTGTGTGGGAATCGCGCTTTCCCGAACTTGTCGGGTAGGCGGTCGACGTGCCGTCGGACGACTCGCTTCAGACGCGGGTTACGATCGTGGTGCTCGCCGCGCTCGACGACGCCGGCTTCGTGCTGGCCGGCGCCGGAGCGATCCGCGCCCACGGCATCACCGCCCGGCCGACGTACGACGTCGATCTCTTCGCGTCAACCCGGGAGGTCAGGCGACCCGACGCTCACGACCACGGCGACCGGACCACGTATGTCCGCTCACCGTCGGTATCGACCTGTGGCTGCGTGAAGTCGAACACCTCGTCTCGGAACCGCCAGAGGATGTAGTCGATGTCGCGGGAGTCGAACTCCCGGTCGAACTCCCGGTCGAGCTGGTAGGTCGATTGGCAGCCGAAACACTCCTCAAGGTCCGACCCGACGGCGATCAGCTCACCGCAGGTGAAGCAGCGGATGACGTCGGTGCCGCAGCTATCGCACCGACCGACCTCCAGCACCTCCCCCGTCTCAGCCTCGTATCGCCACCAGCGGTACACCTTGGCGTAGCACCCGTCGCTCGGGCACTCCTCCTCAAGGAACAGGTCGTCGTAGTCGAGCGGCTGCAGCCGGGCGACATCAATGTCGTAGAGACTGAGGCGAGGGTGCCGACACCCCGCCGCCCGCTTGCGAGCCGGATCGGTGAAGCCGTTCAGGGCGTACATCGCTCCCTTGTCGACATCGAGGTCGAGCAACATGCCGATGAACGACTCGACCGTCTTGATGCCGACGGGACGCTTGTAGTGCTTGCACTCGGCGGCGATGCGGATCGGCTCGCCGCCCATCGTTCCCTCAACGAGCACGTCGACCTGCCGCGGTGTGCCACTCAATGCACCCGGCACCTTGACATTTCTCGTCACGGCTGCCGGCTGGTCGTCGGTCGATGCCTTGGCGGTGAGGTCGGCGACGTCCTGCTCGTACCGCTGCCACTCGGGTGGGGTCAGTTCCCGCGTAGCGGGGTCGCTATCGCTGTCCTCGCTCTCGAAGCTGAGGTCGATCGTCCCTGTCACGGCAACCGTTCCAAGTCGTCGAGCACGTCGAGGATGCGCCCGGGCAGTTCGGCGAAGTCGAGCCGGAACGGACGCCATTTGTCCTGCGACGCCGGCTTGATCGACGCCGTGATGCGCCGCTTGTTTCCTCCAGCCACCCGGTTCGCCAGCATGTCGAAATCGGCGGACGAGATGAACCACGCCTGCGGGATCGTGGCACTCGGCTTGTCGATGAGCACGAACAGCATCCAGAGCGTGCGCCGCGGTCGGAACGTGGCACGGCGGACCTCAGCGAAGAACTGCTGCTTGTCTGCGATCGAGGTCTCGGTCGAACGAGCCTTGACCTGGACGCCGAGCGTCGTCGTGCCATCGCGACGATGGAACACCAAGTCAAATCGACGAACGCCGTCGATACGTTCAGCCGTAGGTCGCTCGCCAGGATGCACGACGCTGCCACCAAGTGCTCGGCAGCCTTGCCGAACCGCCCGGCATCCTCGTGCCTCGATCGCCCCTCGTCCTCATCGCCCACGGGAAACATACTGCCCGCGTCAGTTGTCTGAGCCGCGCAGTCAGCGCACAGCACGGCGCCATCGAGTTCAAAACCTCTCGCTTCACAAATATTGTGAGTCGATATAGAATAGGGGCATATGTAAGCGGAGTTCGCACCATGAGCCTGACACAAGAAGACCTAACGCAGATCAGAACGATCATGCGGGATGAGATCGAGTCGATTCTTGATCGCAAGCTGGAGCCGATCCTCGGAAAACTTGAAGCCATCGAGAACGACGTGAAGGAGATCTACGGCATGACCGCCGCTCTGCAAGGTCGGGCGATCACCGACGAGAACTTCCAGAAGAAGACGCTTGAGGAGAAGCTCCTCACGCTCAACGCCGAACTGCTGGCAGCCGCCAAGCAGGCAGGCATCAGCTTGCCCCGGGGGTAGACGCCCGCTACGGCACCACCCGTGCGGAGCTACACACCAGGAAGCATGGTCGATCGCACGGCATGGGCAAACTGCAGTTCCTGCGCCGCCAGGTCCTCGGCACCGAGATCGAACAGGTAGATCGCTACGTTCATCCCCTGTAGCGTGCCGAGGTGCCGCCAGCCGGCGACTTGCTGCGGCAGCCGTGGCTGTACCACGACGACTGACTCCGCCCGGTACGACACGCCGTACGCCAGCGTCTGATCGAGGTCGGCACGATCCGGCGTCTGGTTCTTGGCAGGCTTGTACTTGACCTCGATGACTCCCCGATAGGTCGGCGAACGCACCGGTCCGGTGGCGAGCACGATGTCGGGCGTTGCCTTGATCGCGACGCCGTCGTCGAGCAGGTTTGGCTTGGCAGCTCCGGTGGGCGCACCGAGATTGCCGTTCAGGACCCGGGCATCCCAACCCTCGTCGACGCACACCTGCCCGAGCACATTGCGCAGGTACGCCTCGAAGATGCGGCTCATCTCCAGCAGCAGCGACGGCAATCGGACGTTGCCTTCCTGGCTCTCGATATCCACTGCCTCTCCGCCGATGATGGCGAGCGCGAGGTCGATCGCCGGGCGGTAGTAGCGCCGCAGCGATGGCAGTGCCACTCGACCAGTCACCAACGGATCGCGCAGGAAGTTTGCCGAGGCATCGAGCGTGACGCCGGGCAGCAGTTGGATGCAGCGGTTCAGTTGCCTGGCGACCCGGCGGAACTCGCCGGTGCGACCGTCCTTGCCGGCTCGTCTGTTGTACTGCGCCAGCCGGTGTGCGGCGTACAACAGGCAGCGGTTGGCGGCGATGTCGGTCGTGCGTTGGTACCAGCCGAACGCCAGCTTGTTGTGGACGCCACGGGCGATCGTCGCCTGGATGCTCTTGCCGACGAGGATGCGACCGCGTGGGTTGCTCGACACTTCCTCGCGCCACTCGTACTCCCGCAGCAGTCCGCTGGTCGTGACCTCAGTGACCGACTGGAGGAGGGCTTCGGCGTACAGCCCGATGAGCGAGGGGAACATCGTGCGGGCTCGGCGGTAGGTCCGCATGACGTCGGCGAGCGCTTTGGGCGGCACGCCGGATACCTCGACCAGCCGCGTCAGGTTGCTCGCCGGGAAGCGTGGCGCTACCTCCAGCGTCAGCCGGTCGTTGATCGGGATGAGCCCAACAAACCCCCGTGCCTGGATCTGCAGCTCCGACGCCCCGAAGCGCACGGCGAACAGGTCCTGCTTGACGATCGCCGGGTTGACATCGAGCTGCCCACCCGTCATCAGCAAGTCGCTCGGCACCGGAACGGTGTCGAACTCGCGAAGCTGAATGACGGTGGACACGCGTGACCTTGGCGAAAGCCGCTACGTCTCGGCGGCCGGTGCAGGCGCCGGTGCGGGCAGTGGTGCCGGCGGCGTCGGCGGTGCCGCCGGTGGCGGTTGCAGCACCCGATCCCAATGCCGCCGCACTTCTTCCAGCCCATCGGGATCGAGTCGGAACGCCTTGTCGAACAGGAATCGCAACTGGTGGTCCCAGAGCGCCTGCAGGTCGATCTCGTCCGTGACGCCGATGAAGAACGTGTGCCCGAGTGCTGCCAGCGGGTTGTCGACTAGCGCCCGCCGATTGACCTCGCGGAAGAACTCGATGACGCGCTCGGCAAGTTGGGGGTCCATGCCGCTGCCCGACAGGAACGTCGCCAGGATGCCGTCGTTCGGGTCGAGGGCGATCTTGGCGAAGCGCCGCTCGAAGGCTGCGTCCACTTCGTCGACGCCGCGATCGAGCGGGTTCATGGTGGCGAGGAAGATCAGGTTCTTCGGTAGCGATACCTCTTGCCCTGACGACAGCAGGAAGGGGAAGTCGCGCTTCGACTTCTCGACGTAGGTCAGCGCCTCGCCGAAGATGCGCCCCGGCTCGCCGCGGCTGAGTTCGTCGATGAGGATGACATGCTTCTCCGCCGGATGGGTGCGGGCACGCTCGGCGATGAGCAGCAGATGTTTGTCGCGCTGTTCAAAGCCCTCGGCAGTCGGCACGAACCCCTCGACAAAGTCCTCGTACTGATACGACGGGTGGAACTGAAGCACCCGCATGCGGTTCCGGTCGCCGCCGTCCGTGAGATAGACGGCGATACGGGCGGCATACCAGCTCTTGCTGGTGCCAGGCGGTCCCGTGAAGATCACCCCGCCGAAGCGCTCCAGCAGGTCGACCGTCTGCTTGAGGATCGGGTCATCGTCAGGGATGGGGTCGAGCGCAGCCCAGGGGTTCGGTGGCGTCGTCGTCGGCGGCACGGCAGGCGTGTAGCCCAGGTCGGTGCCGGTCAGCTCACGGACCCGCTGCGGGGTCAGGCGGAAGTCGGTCACGCGTCGCCCTCCAGCGGCTCGAACCAGTAGGTCGCCCCCGCGGGCTTCCACTCGGTTTCATAGAGCGTGTCGAACTGCAGCTGCGCCGCATCGCCGTAGCGGAACTCCTGTCGGAAGGCGGCGATGATGTCGAGGTTGGTCGGTGGCGACTCGGCGATGAAGCCCCGGTTGCGCAGGAGGTAGGCACCGAGCGCGAGCGCCGGCAGTTGCTGACCGTAGAGGAAGTGCTCGAGCGCCCGGTCCCAGTGGTTGGGCTGGAGGACATAGCCACCGCTGGCGTCGGTAGTCACCACCGGCTGGATGTGGTCGCCCCGGAACGAACTCGGCGCAAAGCTGCCCGCCAGGTTTGGGTTGAGCCACTCTTGTTGGCTGTTGCGAGCGCCCTTCCAGAACGGGCGCAGGTACGGCTTGCCCGGCAGTGGTCCGCCGGGCACCTCCATGTAGGGACCGAGCTCAGCCCACTCGGGGTCGATGCCGCTCGTGATCCCTTGGATGACCGAGCGCCGCCACAGCCAGAGGTAGGCAATAAAGAACGGGTGAGTGTCCCGCGACAGCAACTTGCCGACCGACTGTTTCACCCGCTCAGCCGGGATGACATAGATGGTCTCGGTGCCCGCCGCTGTGTCTGTCACAAGCGCACACGCTAGTCAGGGGGTGCACGCTTGATGCCGCCGGCATGACAGCAGCCAGCTGATGTCAGTCGGCTGCGTCGTGCATGGGCTTGAGGTCGACGCCGATCGCCGAGCGGTTCATGTCGGCGGCGACGTCGAGCGTCGTGCCGGTGCCCATGAACGGGTCGAGCACCACACCGGGTTCCCACTTGCCGTGCCCGCAGTCGGACCAACCGACCGTCTTGCGCAGCGCGAATGTGAACTCGCGGAAGTAGCCGCCTAACGCGTCCTTCGCCTCGGCTGCCAGCCGCTTGACCTCGGCACTGTTCCGACCAGTGCCGGTCTGGGTGCGAAGCGCCTTGCCCGCGTCCGATACGCCGGTCGCCTGGATCGCCCGAAGATGTGCGTCGGTCAGTCCTGCCTCTTCGGCGAGTTGCACCGCTCTTCGCGCCTGTACCCGGTCCATGTTCAACTCGGTTGTCCGCTCGACCTCGCGGCGCCGGGGCGACCCGCAGACCTGGCAGATCGTTTCCGGGCACGCCAGCACGATCGCTCGCCGAGCGATCTCAGTGGGGAATGGTGCGAGGTGATCGCCCATGTTGCGCTCCGGGTTGAACTGCCAGACATCACCCGGGTTGGTGCCGTTGCCGTACAGCCGGGAGTACTCCCACAGGTCGTAGTAGTAGTCGTCCTGCCTGACGAGGTGGATGACGTACTCGTGGCGGGCGACCAGTCGATTTTTGACCGCCTCGGGCATGCCGCCGGTCTTCGCCCAGATGATGCGGTTGCGCACGATCCAGCCGGCGTCGATCGCTGCCGCCTCGAGCCGCCCGGGGATGCCGACCAGCGACTTCTTGTGGTAGCTGTCGCCGACGTTCAGGAACACCGAGCCCGTGGGTCGCAGCACGCGTGCCCATTCGTCCAGACACTCCATCATCGCCTTGACGTAGCCCTGGGGTGTCGCCTCTTGACCGATCTGGTTCTTGACGCCGTAGTCCCGTTTCTGCCAGTACGGAGGCGACGTCACCACCAAGTCGACCGTGTTGTCCTCGATCGGGATGCTGCGAGCATCACCCGTCTTGATGTCGGTGTGCCGCTTGAGGCTGGTGCCGTTGACGTGGTACGGCTCGACGTAGTCGCCGAACGAGATCGAGGCAGCTGCTGCGGCGGGTTCGTCGGTGCTTACCTTCATGGTCGGTGTCCCTTTCTAATCCTGGCAGACCGGGACGGCACAAAGGGCGGACCATCGAGCACGAGGTCGACCGCCGGTGCCGCCGTGGGCTGCCCCGCACGGGGGCTCGCCGATCGTGGTGTACGACCATCATGAACAGGGGGTGTCACAAGGTCCGGCGACGTACCACAACGGCGTCATCGTACAGCAGGTTGACTCCTGCTAGTAGTTACTGTACGTTCCTGCCTGGTAGTTACAGGTAGTTCCTATGGGATAGAAGGCAGGCGATGGACTTCACGGTTGGTGGCGAGCGCATCTCGCTGACGTATGAGCAGGTTGAGCGGGCGATGAAGGGCATCGTGCCGGAGCCCTACCAGAAGTACGTGGTCGAACTGCTCGACACCGTCTACCCGCCGAAGCAGGTGTTCGCGACAGTGACAGGACGGGACCGGCAGACGTTCACGACCCTGGAGGCACAGCGCGTACTCAAGCGTCTGGGCTTCGTGTGCCGGGAGGCGGGCACGCCGTCACGACCAAACGCGTCGGCGTCCGTCGATGCCGCCAGCATCACCGAGCGCATCGAAGCAACGTTGACCTCGCTGCAGCTCGCCGTCGCCGAGCTGAGTCGACGGGTCACCGCCCTGGAGGCGGCTTCATCGGTGCCGCTCGCGTGAACGTCCGAACGACGTGCGCAGCCCTCGACGAAACAAGCTCAGTGTGAGACAATCAGGACTGGCGGTCACGTGCCTCACGTCGTGCCCGGATGAGCGCCGTCCGACCGACAGCGAGTCGCTTGGCGACGTCCGTCAAGCTCAGTCCCTGGGCATGCAGCACCGCCGCGAGATCGAGATCGACGACGACCCGTTCGTGGTCCCGAACCTGCACACCCGCTGACTTGACCAGCTTCGACACCCGGTCCCGGTGGATGCCGAACTGCTCGGCGAGTTCGTAGACGGTCGCACCTGCCTGGTACATGGCAACAAGTTCAGCCACCGCATCAGCGGACAGGTACCGTTTCCGATTCAGGGCAGGTGGTGCAGGCTCACGCTTCACTCTCGGCAAGGTGAGCAACCGCTCGAACGCGGCGGTCTCCGGTACCCGGTTCAGGTAACGTCCTAACATCTCGACCATTGTGATGTCGCGAGACATCTGCAAGGCCCGAACCCTCAGGGGTTCGGGTTGTTGGGTTTTCGGGGTGGGTTGCGGGGTTTGCCGGTGGGTCGGTAGTTGCGGGTCGGGTCCAGTTTCCTGTACCTCGGAGAGTTGCCGCTGGAGGGGTCGAGCTCGCGGCTACTACGGACGCAGTAGCCGCGATTGCCTGCGCAGAGACGACGACAGGCGCGGTGGTGTTGCGGATGATGGGGTGTGCACAGCTACCCCCTGCAAGGAGCACCGATTCGATGATCGAAGTCACCAACCTCACGAAACACTACGGCTCGCACGTCGCCGTCGATGACTTGAGCTTCACCGTCAGACCCGGTGTGGTCACGGGCTTCCTCGGCCCCAACGGGGCCGGGAAGTCGACGACGATGCGCATGATCCTCGGCCTCGACCGGCCTACCGAGGGGCGGGCGCTGGTGAATGGCAGACCGTTCGAGGAGCATCGAGCGCCGTTGCGCGAGATCGGGGCGCTGCTCGACGCGAAGGGCATCCACCCGGCCCGCCATCACCTGTCGGCGCTTGCCGCGACCACCGGCATCTCGAAGCGCCGCGTCTCCGAGGTGCTCGACCTGGTGGGCTTGAGCGAGGTGGCCGATCGCCGCAGCGGAGGCTTCTCACTCGGGATGGGACAACGCCTCGGCATCGCGTCGGCTCTGCTCGGTGATCCGCACACGGTGATGCTGGACGAGCCGGTGAACGGCCTCGATCCGGAGGGAATCCTGTGGATCCGCAACCTGCTCAAGTCGCTGGCAGCCGAGGGACGCACGGTCCTCGTGTCGTCGCACCTGATGAGCGAGATGGCGCTCACGGCCGAGCACTTCATCATCGTCGGGCGGGGACGTTTGATCGCCGACATGTCGGGCGCGGAGCTCACGGCGATGACCGAGCCTTCCAGCGTCCGTGTCCGGTCGCCGCACGCCAGCCAGCTTCGCGATCTGCTCGCCGGCGACGCGACCGACATCGTGCTCCGCGGCCACGATCTGTTCGACGTCGTGGGGGTGGATGCGGACGAGATCGGTGCTCGAGCGTGGTCGGCGAGCTTGCAGCTCCAGGAGCTGACACCCGCACGAGCCTCGTTGGAGGACATCTTCATCGACCTCACCAAGGACGCCGTCGACTACCACGGCGCCACCGACTCCACCAACAACACGCACGAACTGGAGAACGCGCGATGAGCACCACCGCCACCACAAGATCGGCTTCACTGGCTGGATCGCCGTCGGCCGACGACGTGTCGGCTCACACCGTCACCCTTCCTCGGGTCATCCGATCGGAGTGGATCAAGCTGCGATCGGTCCGCTCGACGATCGTCACGCTGGGTCTCACCGCCGCCGCTGTCATCGCCACCGGTGTGTTGGTCTCGATGCTCAGCAACGGCGCCCCCATCGCTGCCGAGGGCGAGGGGATCTACGACCCGGCAGGCAACAGCTTGTTCGGGTCGACGCTCGCCCAGCTCGTGCTCGGCGTCATGGGCGCGCTGGTCATCACGTCGGAGTATTCGACGGGTCAGATCCGCACGACGCTCACCGCAGTGCCCCGACGGTTGCCGGTGTTGTGGGCCAAGGGGATCGTCGTCGCTGCTGCTGCGTTCGCCACGATGGTGGCGTCGCTGTTGGTGGCGTTCTTCGTCGGACAGGCCGTCTATCGCGGTGGCGGGCCGTCGGCGTCGCTGTCCGACCCGGGTGTGCTCCGAGCGGTGCTTGCGGCGGCGTTGTTCCCGACCGTGATCGCGGTGATGGGTGTTGGCTTCGGCGCGTTGATGCGGCACACCGCGACAGCGATCGGGATCCTGGTCGCGATCTTGTTCGTCGTGCCGGTGCTGTTCGAGACCCTGGGCGGGGTGTGGGGCCGTGCCTCCGAGTACCTGCCAGGCGAAGCGGGACAGACGATGATGGCGGTCGCCAGGTATCCGGGCGATATGTCACCGGGCACTGCTCTGCTCGTGCTGATCGGCTGGATCGGGGTTCTGTTCGCCGCAGGCACGATCGCCCTCAAGCGGCGGGACGCGTGAGCATCGCCGACCTGCGATCTCGTGCTCGTACAGGTGTCTGCCGTGTCTAGCCTCTCGGGCATCGATCGCTCGTGGCCAGCACTGCGCCCTGTCGTCGCCGATCTGGCGATCGCCGCCACCGTCTGCGCCGGAGGCCTGATCTTCGAGGCGGTCGACGCCGGCGACGTCGGCGCCAGCCTCGATGCGGTCGACGTCGCAGTGTGCGCCATTGCGGCGGCGCTGATCCTGCTGCGCCGGCGTGCCCCGCTGACGGTGTTGGTGGTCGCTGTGATCGCCGCCGTGTGGTCGTTGATCCCTGACGATGACCAAGGTGTGCTCCGGGTCGCCGCGATCATCGCTCTGTACACCGTGGCGTCGACGTCGGACCGCAGAACCGCCTGGACGGCCGGCGCGGCGACGGCCGCTGCGCTGTACGTGACGGCGGCGATCACATCGCCGGGCCCGTGGTACGACGGCGAGAACCTTGAGTTGGTCGCCTGGGCCAGTGTCGCTACAGCGGCAGGCGACGCCGTGCGCAGCAGGCGGGCATACAACCTGGCACGCCAGGAACGAGCGACAGCGCTTGAAGAGCGCGCCGAACGCGCAGAGCATGCGCTCGAGGAGGAGGCCAGGCGGCGAGTGATCGAGGAGCGCATGCGTATCGCTCGCGAGCTGCACGACGTGGTGGCGCACCACATCGCAGTGATCAACGTCCAAGCAGGGGTCGCCGCACACCTCCTACGGGACAACCCGACCGGTGCACAAGAAGCTCTCACGCACGTCCGTAGCGGCGCCGCAAGCGTGCTCGACGAGCTGAGCGGCATCCTCAGCGTGATCCGCCAACCCGACGAAGCGACCTCGACGACAGACCCTCTCCCCACCCTCGACGACCTGCAACGCCTCATCGCCGACTTCGCCAAGGTCGGCCTCGAGATCGAATGGCACACGGCTGGCGCGCCTCGGCCGGTGGCGCCGGCGATCGGCCTCGCCGCCTACCGGATCATCCAGGAGTCCCTGACCAACGCCCATCGCTACGGCCGCCCTCAACGAGCCACCCTGCGACTCACCTACGAACGCGATGCGCTGCGCATCGAGATCCTCAACGACATCGACACCGACCGACCTGTCGGAACGCGACGAGGACACGGCACCGTCGGCATGCGCGAGAGGGCTGCCGCCGCCGGCGGCACGATCGAGATCGGGCCAACCGCCGACGGCCAGTTCCGCGTCCATGCCACCCTCCGCACCGAACAGCCCGAACCATGACGATCCGTGTACTGCTCGCCGACGACCAAGCACTCATCCGTGCGGGCTTCAAAGCCCTCATCGACTCCGCTCCCGATCTCACCGTCGTCGCCGAAGCAGCAACCGGCGCCGAAGCCGTGACGCAAGCCCGGTCGAGCCGGGCCGACATCGTGCTGATGGACATCCGCATGCCCGATATGGACGGCATCGAAGCAACACGAGCGATCACGACCGACGACGACATGGCCGGCGTTCGTGTCGTCATCCTCACCACCTTCGAGATCGACGACCTCGTGATCCGCGCCGTCCAGGCCGGAGCCAGCGGGTTCCTCGGCAAGGGCGTCGACCCCGCTGAACTCCTCGACGCGATCCGCGTCGTCGCCTCCGGTGAGGCACTGCTCTCGCCGCGAGCGACGAGCGGTCTGCTGGCCCAGCTCCGCCACCACGAGCGGCCCCTCCCGACGGCCGAATCCGAACGGTTCAACAGCCTCACCGCACGCGAGCGCGAGCTCACGACGCTCGTTGCCACTGGGCTCAGCAACGACGACATCGCCGAACGCCTCTACCTCTCGCCGCTCACCGTCAAGACCCACGTCAACCGGGCCATGATGAAACTCGGGGTGCGCGACCGCGCCCAACTCGTGGTCCTCGCCTACGAAGGTGGGCTCATCCAGCCCGGCCGGCACCCCTGACACGCGTTTGGGATCGGAGGCGTGGTTAGGGGTCGGGTTCGGATGCGACGGGGGCGTTGCCGAGCAGGTCGGCGCGGAGTTGCACGAGTTTGGGGCTGGGTTCGCCGTCGCTCCAGGGGTCGGCGACGAGCGTGCGCGCGTAGCTCTCCCACTCGTGGCGTACCCCGGCGTGGTCGCCGGCGCGGGCGTGGGCGCGCATCCGCAGGCCGATCAGTTCCTCGTGGCCCGGTAGGACGCGTAGCCCGCGATCGGTCGCCGCGAACACGCCTTCGGTGTCGCCGGCCGCGAGACACTGCGCGGCCAGTTCGGCCGCGGCCGATGTGGCCAGCAGCACCAGGCCCGACGTGATCCCTTCCGGGTCGGGCCACAGGTAGGTGGTGCCCTCGAACGGCATGCCCGCCAATAGCTCGACCGCCGGGCGCAGCGCTGCGATCGCCTCGGCGGGCGGGGCCAGACGGGCGGCCGCGAGCGCGTCGGTCAGCACGTCGGCGTCGGTGCGCACGAGGTGGTGGAGCGGCAGATCCTCGGTCATCGTGCGGCCGACCCATTCCTCGCCGTCGGGCGGGGCCACAGCCCGCGCCAGCGCCCTACGCGCCTCGGACACGACGTTGGCGAACGTCGCATCACGTACGTCGAGCTCCCACAACGCGGTGCGTGCCATCGTCCGCGTCGAGCGCTCGCGGTGGGTCGCCAACCAAGCCACCAGCTCGCGGGTCTTCGACCGCTCGAACTCGACGGCCTGGCCGACGGCGGTCTCGACCCGCACCGGGCCGATCAAGCGCACCAGCAACTCATGGGACGGAGTGGTGTCGACCAACGTCGGCGTGGCGAGTTCGTCCAGCGGGTCGAGCGGGGCCGGCTCGGGCACGTCGAGCAGGTCGGCGACCGCACCCAGTTCGTCCGGGGCGAGGCCGATCGGAGTGAGGCGAATGCCGGCCGGGCGCAGCACCCACGCGTCACCGTCGGGAGTGAGCACGCTCGACGGGCCGATGATCGGAGCGGCCGACACCACCACCACGCCAGCGGGCACGAACGGCAACTCGGCTTCCCCGGCGGCACTGCCCACCAGCACCACCGCCGGCTCCCACGTCTCGCCACCGGTGGCCCGAGCGCGCAGTTCGAACGTGGCCGTTCCGGCGGCGACGGTCGAGCCGACCGCGTCGGCCGCGGAGGCCATGCCATCGGGGACGTCGACAGCCGGAACGTGGTGACGATGCCCGCAGAACGCAGCCACGGGCACGTCGACACCGACCAGCGTCGTCACCTCGGCGAGCACCGACGTAGCCAGGGTGGTCGCGATCGCGGTGACCACGGCGTTGGCTTGGGCCGGTGGCGCGGCGACTTCGATCGCCCCGAACGCCTCGAGGTCGACGTACACCTCGGTGGAGCCGTCGCAACCGAGCTGTACGAGCGTCGGGGTGGGGGCCGCGACCCGACGCGCCTCGGGGGCGAGCAGTTCGATCGGTACGGTCGCCGGCAGCGTCCACCGCGCCCCGGCCCCTTCCCACGGCGCCGCCATGTCAGCCGGGCCGCTGGCGATCAGCTCGATCGTGCCGTCGGGCGCGATCAGCACCGCCAGCGGGCGGCGCCCATACCGGATCAGCTGCATCGCGCTGGCACGCACGGCAAGGTCGACCCGGGCAAAGCGCTCACCCGTACCGATCGATCGCAGCGTCCGCTCGGTCGCCGCCGTCGAGGGCAGGCTCTTCGGGGCACGGGCACCAGGGGCGGCCGCGCGCAGGCGCTGGTGACGGCGCACCCCGAGCAGCAGCAGCACCCCGGCCGACATCATCGCCGCCCGCTCCATCGTGATCAGGTCTGCGCCCGCTGACTCCTCCACCGGCGTTGCCGGCGCGGTCGGGGGCGGTGTCGTGGTGGGGGGTTCGAGGCCGGTGCCGACCGGGGCGACGGCCTCGGACCACCGGTTGACCGGACGCAGGTCGAGTTCGGAAGCCGGTACTTCGGTCGGGGGCGGCGGGGCTGGGGCGGTTTCAGGAGGGGTGGTTTCGACGGGCTCATCCACCGGGTCGAGGTCAGGGGCGGTTTCGACAGGCTCATCCACCGGGTCGAGGTCCACGTCGGGCGAGGTAGCTTCGACAGGCTCAACCACCGGGCTGTCCTGGGTGGCTTCGACAGGCTCAACCACCGGAGCTTCGTCCGGGGTCGTGTCGACCGGATCAACCGTCGGGGTTTCGGTGGGGATGGTGAGGCTCCAGCCGGGTTGGATCAGGTGGGGGTCGTGGAACGTGCGGCCGTCGTCGAACGTACGGCCTTCGTTGGCGTCGAACACTTCGGGCCAGCGCAGCGGATCGTCGAGTTCGGCCTCGGCGATGTCCCACAACGTGTCGCCCTGCTCGACCACGTGGACCCGCTCGTTCACCACCGGCTCGACGCTCGGGGTGCGGTTGGCGGGAACCGTCGCCTCGCTCGGCAACGTCAACGACTCGCCGACGCGCAGCCGGCTCGTGGCGGCCAGGCCCGGGTTGCAGGCCAGTACCTCGTCGACCCGCGACCCGTCGCCGAGGCAGCGCTCGGCCACGTCCCACAACGTGTCACCTGCCTCGACCACCCAGGTCGGGGCGTCGGCCACCGCCGGCGTGTGCAGGTCGACGACCGCGGCGGCCATTGCACGGGCTCCTCCGCTCCCGAACCACGCCGACGACGACAGGTCGGCGAGGGCCGGGGCGGCGACCGCCGGCGCCGACGACATGAACGTGGTCAACAGCATCAGCGGGGCGACCATGGCCCGAGCGGCACGCGACGCCAACCCGAGCGACCACGGCGCCGACACCGTGCGCTGGCCGCGCAGCGTGCGCGGCACGTTGACCACCAACTCCCACAGCAGCGCCCACATGAGCTGCGCCCACGCCAGCCAGGCGACCACCGCCAAGGTCTTGATGACGAACTCGGCCGGCACATGGTTCTGGCGCGCCGACCAGTAGACGTTCGACCAGTCCGGCAGCTTGGTGGGAAGCGGCCAGCCGGCCACCTTGACGAGCAGCATCGGTACGGCCACCGCCACCACCAGCACACCGAGCGCCGCGGTCAATCCCTGAAGGAGCCGTCGCACCGTCAACCTCCTGCCGTCACGATGCCGGCCTGAGCGATCGCTGACCCACTCGCCGACATCGACCCCGGCAGGCCGGGTGCCGGGAACGCATAGTCGACCGAGCCGGTGACGCTGACCGTCACCTGGAAACCGCTGACGTCGACACCGGTGACCGTCACGCCGGTACCGGCCGCGACCGCGTTGGCCCGGGCCGTGGCAGCCGCCGGGTCGATCGACAGCGACCGGCGCGCGTCGGCGATGTCCATCTGCGCCGCAGCGCGCGCGGCGGCATCGGCCACGCCCTGGATGTGACGTCGCTGACCCCACGCTTGCGACGCCGAGACGAGGGCGAAGATGCCGATCATCACCACGGCGACGAACGCGGTCGTCATCGGCATCACGCTGCCGCGGTCGCGGGCGAGTGGTCTCGATACACCGCCTGGCGGCGGCACTCGACCACCGGGGGCACCATTCGGTCGGCGACCGGGGGTGTCGTCGGGGTTCATCCTTGGCCTCCGCGGAGGGGGTCGACCAGCTCGGTGGCCGAGGCACTCACGATGCGGCTCGGGCTGCGGAACGCGAGCGCGACGTCGTCGAGCTGCACCGCGCAGGTGACCGACACCGTCATGGTGCGCACCGGCTCGGTACCACCGGCGGACGTCACGCCGGGGGTGACGGTGACCGCCGGTCCACCGGCGCAGGCGACGCCGCGGTCGGCAAGCGCGGCCGCGGCGACGGCGTGGGCCGCGCTGTGTTCAGAACCCGACCGGGCGGTCGCCGCCGCGCGGGCACCGGCGCGGGCGGCCGAGACGACATCGCCGCCGCTGTTCGTGACGCGCAATGCTCCGACCGTGAACCAGGTCACCGCCAGCAGTGCGGTGACTGCCAACGCCGCCTCTACCCCCGCCGAACCCCGGTCTCGCAACGGGCCGCGGGGGCAATCCGGTCCAGGGCGCCGTTTGGTCCCGGTGGTTTCGACAAGCTCAACCACCTGAGCGGCGCCGGCGCCCAGTCGTTGCCGCCGCACGGAATGGCGTCGGGTCATGGGGCGGCCTCTTGGGGGCGGAACTGCTCGACGCTGGCCGACGACGTGGCCGTCACCGTGAACGTCGGGAACAGGGGCAGCACCTTGACGACCGTGCCGGTGACCGTGATGGTCACCGTCTCGCCCGTCCCCGACGACGTCACCGACGGGTTCACCAGCAGTTGGGACGCGGCGGCCGTCACCAGTGCCTCGGCGGTGGCCTTGCCGGCCGCTTCCGACGCGCCGTGGCGGGCGCCGGTGGCGGCACCGTCCTGCGCGGCCCCGGCCACCACCTGACGGGCGTGGTACGCCAGCCCGGCCTGCACCAGGAACATCATCGCCACCACCACGACCGGCACGACGATCACGGTCACCATCACCTCGCCGCGGTCGCGGCCGTTGTGGCGACGAGCGAGGGTCAGGGCGACGGGACGTTGTCGGCGTTGTCGGTCATCTTGGTGGCGATCACTGTGGCCGCGGCAATCGCCGCGATCACCAGGATCACGATCAAGGCTGTGGTGGCGGTGACCTCGCCACGATCGCGGTCCGAACGCAGCCGCCGCTGCGCGGTGCCGAGCGCGTCGCCGGCCCGGAGCCACAGCTCCAGCACGGTGATCTGGACATGGGACATGGCACACCTCTCCTTCAGTGATGATGTGGGGTGGGGTCGCATCCCGCTGACCTGCACGGTGGATGGCGATCACGAGAGCCCCGCGATCGCCGGGTAGCCGAGCAAGAGCACAAAGCCGGCGAACATCATCGCCACCGGCAGAACCATCGTTTCCGAGCGCGAGTGCGCGGCCGCCTCCTGGGCCGCCAGATCGCGCTCGCGCAACCCTTCGGCGCGCACACGCAGCGACTCCTTGACCCGGGCGCCCGAACCGGCCAGCGCCATCGCCGCTTCGAGCTGCTCCAGTTCGCGCACGCCGATCCGGCGGCCGAGCTCGCCGAACGCCGTCCACGGCGGCTCGCGACGTGCCGACGCCGCCGACAGCGCGGCACGGAGATGCCGGAAGCCGGGCGACGAACCAATCGCCGCGGCTTCGTGCAATGCTGTCTCGACACCGGCACCGCCGGCCATCAGGATCGACGTCAGTTCCAGGTAGGCGGCCAGCGAGTGGACGAACTCGCGGCGGTATTTGGCGGCGTCGCTGCGCAGGTCGGCCAGCGCGTAGAACCAGCCGACCACCGCGCCCGCCGGTACGGCCGCGAGCGCGATCGGGGCGGGCACGAACGCGAACACGCCCAGCGGCCGCAGTATCAGTACCGCCGCCCCGGCCGCGGCCCCGAGCGCGGCCCAGGTCGCGCGGTCGGCGACGAACTTGCTGCGGCTGCGCTCGCACACCGCCAGGTCGGCGTCGCGGCCGGCCAGCCCGACCCCACCGACCGCCGCCCATCCGCGGCGCCACCACGCGATGGGCCGCGGAGCGGTCGGCGTGCGCGGGCGGTGGAGGTCGGCGAGCAGCTCACCGAGCGGGGCGGGCTGCACCAGCACGCCGCGGGCGGCGAGCAGGAGGCCGGCGCCGAGCAGCCCGCCGGCGAGCGCGGCGACGAGCAGGTTCATCGGCCCCGGCCTTCCACCCCGGCGAGCACACGCGGCTCGGGCACCGGGCGGCTGAGCTGGATCAGACCCCACACCGCGCCGGCGAACAGCGCGCCCGCGAGCGCGAGCACGAGTTGCCCCCAGCCGGTGTCGTAGGGCGCCATGAACGCCGGCGAGCCGGCGGCCAGCACCACCACCATCGCCCCGGTGATGATCACCATCGCCCGTGACGACGCGTACGTCTTCGCCCGGCTCGTCTCGACCCGTTGCCGCATCGACGCCTGCTGGCGTGTGGTCTCGGCGATCTCGCCGAGCAGGTGCGGGAGGTTCTGCGCCTGGTGGGCGTCGGCGATGACGATCGCGGCGACGATCTTGTCGGCGACCGGGTCGGCCATCTCGCCGGCGAAGCGCCGTAAGGCGTCCGACAGCGACATGCGACCCGACCGCACGGCCAGCGTGCGCACCTGGGCCCGGATCGCGGAGGGTGCGACCTCGGCCGTGGAGACGATCGCCTGCTGGAGCCCGGCGTGGGCGACGATGGTGTCGCGCAACATGTCGGCCCACGCGGCGAGCGCATCGGCACGCTCGACCAGTTCGCGCCGACGCCGCGCAGCATCGAAGAACAGCGGCACCATCAGCGTGATCGCGGCGATCGCCAACCCGGCCGCCGGCCACCCCGACACGCCCCACACGACCAGCCCGGCGAGCAGCGCCGGACCGACCCGCTTGGCGACCGTCGCCGGATCGATGTCGGGAATCGGCGTGGTGGGCCGGTCGGGCACGCCCACCCAACCGCGGGCAGCGACGAGGATTCCAGCGGCGGCGATCACACCGACCAGCGCGCCGTAGAGACTCACCGCCACACGCTCCCGAGGGTGGCCGCATCGAACCCGGCCCGCGCCAGCCGCGCGGCGTGGGCGTCGGTGAGCCGGTTGAGGGTGTGTCCAGGGGTGCCGGCCGAGTCGGCCTCGTAGATCGTGTTGGTGGTGACGCGCTCGCCATCGAACCCGGCAACCTCGACCACCTCCGACACGTAGCGGCGGCCGTCGTGGCCGCGCTCGACGTGGACGAGGAAGTCGATCGCCTGCGACAACTGGTGATGGGCCGCGGCCAGCGGAATCTGGTCGGCCCCAGTGCCGAGGAACAGCGCCAGCTTGTCGAGCCCACCCCGGGCGTCGTACGCATGCACGGTCGAGGTTGAGCTTTGCCCATGGGTCATGGCTTTGAGCATTGGGACCGCGGTGGCCGAGTCGCGGCACTCGCCGACGGTCAGCAGGTCGGGCCGGTAGCGCAAGCCGTGGGCAACCAGGTCGCCGATCGGCACCTCACCCTGCCCCTCGCTGTTGGGCTCGCGCCGCTCCCAGGACTCGACGTTCGGGTGCAGCACCTCGTCGAACGCGTCGATCTCGGCGGTGTCCTCGATGACGACCAGGCGGCGCTCCGGTGGCAGCTCGTGGAGCATCGCCCGCAGTAACGTCGTCTTCCCGGCCGAGGTGGCACCCGACACCACCCAACGCATCTCGTGCGCCAGCGAGAACGCCCGGAACAGGTCGCCGAGCACCGGCGGGAACATCCCCAGCCCAACCAGATCGGCGAGGGCGACCTTGCCGAGCCGGTTGCGACGCAGGCTGAACGTCACGTGCTGGGCGACGTCGCGGGTAGCCGCCAGGCGAAGCCCCTCACCGATTCGCATCACGAGCAACGGGTGCTGCGAGTTGAACTGGCGCTCGGTGCGGCCCTTCGTGCGAGCGACGAAGCTGACCCAGTCGGCCAGCTCGGCCTCGCTGCCCCACGGTGCCTGGTCGAGCTGCTCGACCCGGCCGTCGGCGTGGTACGTCCACACCAGGTCGTGCCGGGTGGCGCTGATCTCCTCGATCGACTCGTCGCCGAGCAGCACGTCGACCGGCCCCAGCCCGGTGGCGGCGGCCAGTACCGCGGTGGTGAGGCGGTCCTCGTCGGCGCGGGTGAGGCGCGGGCGGCCGTCGCGCAGCCGCTCCTGATCGAATCGGGCGAGTTCGGTCTGCACGGTCTTGAGCGCCAGCGCCTGCTGGGCGGCGGTGGGAAGGCCTGGCTCGCCCGAGGCCGCGCGCCGCTCCGACTCGGCTGCCAGCACATCCTGCACGGCCAGCGTGAGGCGCCGCACCAGCGGATCACGCACGCCCGTCCTCCTCTGCTTCCAACCAACCGGCGCCCACATCCGGGGCAGGAAGAGTGGCCACGTCGGCGAGGTCAGCGAGGTCGGCGGCGAGCGCGACCGCGTCACGCCACACGGGGGCACGGCGGAGGCGGCGATCGTTCCAGCCGCGTTGGGTGAGCGCGACGGCGTCCGGGGCGGCGGCGACCCGCCACAGGTGGTCGACCCCGCAGAACGCCCGCAGCTCGTCGTCGCCGTAGTCGGGCGCACCTACCACGACCACACCCACCAGCGGGCACAGCGCGGCGAAGTCGGCAACCCGCTCGGGAACCTGGAGCAGGTCGGCCGGCTGATCGCGGGTGAACACCAAGGTGACGTCGGCGCGGGCGACGAGCGGTGAGGTCGCCGACCTGGCAGCCATGCGCCCACCGTCCACCAGCCACACTCGGTCGCGGTCGGCAGCGAGTGCGTCGGCGACCTGGGCCGCGGCCCGGTCGGCGCCCCACACCCGCTGGGCGGTGACCGACGACTCGGGGCCGGGCACCAGCCACGCCCGGTCCGCGACCCGCCGCGCCGACCGGTCGAGGAGGAGCTCGTCGCTGACCTCGTGACGCAGCGCCGACACGAGCGCACCGACGCCTGGCTCGACGCCGACACCGTAGCGAGCGCCGATCACACCGCCGTCGAGATCGGCTTCGATCACCACCCGCTCGGCCGACGTCGGCCACGCCGCCGCGAGCAGCACAGCCGTGACACTGACCCCGGGCGCACCCCGGACCGACGTGAGGGCGACGATCACAGCGCCACCTGCCCGCTGCGGAGTCGTTCCGACACAGCTGCCTGGACGTCGATTCCGCCGCCCTTGACATCAACGCCGACCGCCACGCCTCCGACCGTGGCCAGAACGCCCACGACCGCTCGCGGGGTGCGCCGGAACGAGTGTCCGACGATCACGGCGCCACCAAACCAAGGCGGAGTTGGTCGGACGCGGCGGCTTGAGCGACCTGGCCCTGGATCGCCACGTCGACCAGCAGCGACACCCAGACCTTCGTCGACGACGAGCCTGCCGACGCAGCGCCCTCCACCGCCCATACCTCGGCCGCGCCGAGTTCGATCGCTGTGTGGGTCACCTCGGTCGCGGCGCCGAGCGGGGCCGGGGTTGTCGACAGCAGCACCACCCGGTCGCCAGGACGCAGGCTGGGTACGGGAACCGCGCCCGCCGCGAACGCCCCGCCGACTACCACCTTCCCGGGCGGTACCGCAGCCTGTGGCGTGGTGAACAAGCCGGTGTGGACGACGGTGCCCTCGGGAATCAGCGACCGGGCTGCCGAACCGACCACGAGGTCTTGCTGGTGCACTTGGATCGCCCGCAACCCGCCCGCCTGGCCCATCTCGACCACCCGCAGGTCGGCGCGGGTGACGACGTGGCCGGGTGGCAGGTCGTCGGCCGCAACCATCACCGAGATCGTCGACGTGGCCGACGAGAACAGCCACACGCCGAGCAACGCGGCGAGGGCGACCAGCAGCACACCACCGGCCAGCCACGACGGCCGCCGCCGGGTGGGCGCGCTCAGCGACGCGACCGCGACCTCGTCACGGTCGGCTGGGCGATGCGACCCTCTTCGCAACGTCGACGTCATGGCGCCACCACCACGGCCTGTACCTCCGCCACCCCGACCGCGTCGTAGGCGATCGTTTCCAGCACGACGTCGATGCCGCCGGTACCGGTGACGTGCCAGCGGACGCGGGTGCGGGTCTGGAACTGATGGCTCGGCGTGATCGCCGACGAGTTCTGGTAGGTGTACAGGCAACCCGACCCGTGGGGGTTGTTGCGATCCCAACCGGCCTGCGCCGCGGCGACCGAACACACGGTCGCCGGCCCGCCCGGTTCGCCCGGCTCGAACACCACCTCGACCGGTTCCGCGGTGGCGGTAGCGGTCGCCGAACTGACCGCGTTCGCGGCCGTGACGCTGGCGGCAACCGCTTCGAGGTTGCCGACACGCACCTCCATCGGCGTCTTCACGTACAACCACCCGTAGGTGGGGTCGGCGACGGGGAAGAACGTGTCCGGAGAGGGAATCAACTCGACCAACTCAGCCAGCACGTCGGGAACGAGCGAGGTCTCGGTGATGACCGGCACCCAGACGACAGCGCTCGTCGCCGGGTCGAGGTCGTTGGGGTTGTCGGGCCGGCCGCAACCGACGAGGTACCTGCGGTGCGTGATGGTGACCGAGGAGAACGTGGCGATGTCGATCGTTCCGTAGAAGTCGGCGAACCCGCCGCCACTGACGAACCACATCGCCGACTGCGATTCCGGCGTGGCATCGGCCATCACGTCGTACGTGTACGTCACCTCGCCCGACCTGACGCGCGGCGTCGGTTGGAACGAGAACACGGTGTGCGGCGCCGTCGCCTCGCAAGGATTCGAGTTGACGAACCCATCCCGCAACTCCCCCGCCACCGCCGCCTGAACCGCAACAATGGCGACGTGATCGCCGATCTCCATCGCCTTGGCTGGAATCGGCGGCATGATGAAGAGAGCCGTCAGGAGCAACAGTCGCTTCATCCGCACAACGCTCCTACCTGGTCCGGCACCTCTTCGCGAGTGGCATAACCTCGAACGCGCCAGCCCTCCGCTGTGCGTTCAAGTTGGGCTTCGCGGATCTTCTCGTTGTAACCACCTTCGATGACGCGGTCCGGCTCTCCTGGCCGACGCTCCACGAGGAGGCTTCCATCCCGCTGGCATACAAGGACGTAGGGCACAAATGCTTCGAGGTCCACCTCGAGCACCTCATAGGTCAGCAAATCAGCGTGTTCCACCACGTAGCCAGCCGCCTGCGCGTCAACCACTTGTCCTCTGACTCCGCTCAGCGCAGGCTCGGCAAAGAAGTCGCCGAAGCCGGTCACATCGCATGTTGCAATGGTCGCGATACAGCCGACCCACGCGGTGTGGGCTGAGGCGACCGCGTCGAGCGCGGCTTGCTCGTCGGAGAGGGGGAGCGTCGTCGGCGCTGGGGAGGCCGTCGTCGCCGGCGTTGATGGTGGGCCACTGGTCGGCGGTGGTGTGACCGCGATCGTCATAGGGGGTTGGGTTGGCGGAGCCGGCGTCGTCGTGGTTGTCGGCTGGATCGTGGTCGTGGTGGTTTCGCGGGGTTGGACCGGAGGCTCGGTGGGCAGGGTCGTGCCGTTGCCGTTGCAGGCGCCGAGGATGCTGACCGCCAGCACCGCAGCAGCGGCGCGCGCGATGGGGTGCCTGGATGTGGGTGTGCTGCGCCAACCGCCCGTCGTTCCTGCCATGAAACCCTCGCTTGCTCGTGGCAAGACATCGTCCCGCCGCGGCCCCGCCAAGCCGTTGTTGGGCGCAACCATATCCCGTGCGAAACGGTCGATGAACACGGTCACGTTCAAGGTGTGGGCAGCGAACTCGTCGAACCGGAAAGCAATCGCCAGAATTTTACTGAAAGTTGACGAACATCAGTTCGTGTTCAGCGCTTTGGTCAGCTAGCTTGGTTGTCGGCCGGCTTCCCCGATCGACGTCCCCACGACCAGATCGGAAGCACTCGATGAGCGTCACCGCCGTCGACAACTCAACCAGCAGCACCAGCCTGCTCGATGCGCTCGCGGTGCTCATCGATCACGAGCCGAACGGTGTCGACCGTGAGCGGCTCGGTGAGCTGATGAGCCTCGCCCGGAAGGTGCGTGGGTTCCTCGACGGGTTCGACATCGCCTGCGCCCGGCGCGGCCGCGAACTCAACGAGCAGGGGCAGTCCGAGTCGGCGTTCGGGCTGTTCCTCAACCACGGTTGCGGGTCCGGCAAAGAGGCGTACGCCACCGAGATCCGCGAAGGCGTCTGCGCCGACCTTCCCGAGTTCGAAGAAGCGCTCACTGCCGGCAGCGTGTCGAACCAGCACCTCGACGCGCTCGGCCGCCACACCAAGAACCTCACCGACGAAGAGCGCGGCGACCTCAGCGATCGCGTCGACGAACTGCTCGGCCACGCCAACGGCCGCACCGCCGAGCACTTCGAGAAGAACCTCAAGGCGATCATCACCCAGATCAAGGACCAGCACAAGCCCGACAGCGACGTCGAAGAACTCGAACGGCAACGCCGCAACTCGAACGTGTCGACCTGGGTCGACCGCCAGTCGGGCATGCACAAGACCTTGATCGAACTCGACCCACTCCGGCACGACGAGTGGAACCGGGCCTACAACGCCCACCTCACCCGCCTGAAGCACGAGGCCGGCTCGAAGGACAAGACGTTCCAGCAACTCAAGGTCGAAGCGTTCCTGGCCACCGTCAAGGCCGGCGGCAAAGCCCCCACCGCGCGTGTTCCGAAGGTGATCGTGCTGATCGACTGGGAGACCATCTGCAACGGGCGTCACCCCGGCACGATCGCCGAACTCGCCGACGGCACACCCATCCCGATCGCCACGATCCGCGAGATGCTGTGCGACGCCGAGGTCCTCCCCGCGGTGCTCGGCGGCAGCGGCGAGGTGCTCGACCTCGGCCGCTCACGCCGCCTCGCCAGCCGAGCCCAGCGCGACGCACTGCTGGCCATGTACGCCACGTGCATGGAGCCCAGCTGCCCCACACCCGCCGAACAGAGCGACGCCCACCACATGCATCCGTGGGACGAACACGGCCCGAGCGATCTCGCCAACTTCGCCCTGCTGTGCCCCAGCAGCCATCACAAGGTCCACGACCAGGGCTGGCGCATCGAGACCGACCACCGCACCATCACCTGGTACCGGCCCGACGGCACCGTCGCCCACCACGGGCCCGCCCCCAACCGACGCAACCAGGCCAACAGCCCACCGACACGGATGGGGCCGTGACGCGGCATCATGGGGGTATGGATGCTTCGACCCCAAGCACCGACAAGCTGCGGCTGCGGCTCACCCCGATGCAATTCCACGTCACTCAGGAAGCTGGCACCGAACGCCCCTTCACGGGCGAGTATTGGAACGTCTTCGATGCGGGCACGTACGCGTGTGTCGTGTGCGGCACCGAGCTGTTCACGTCCGACACCAAGTTCGACGCGCACTGCGGGTGGCCCAGCTTCTCGGCGGCGATCGAGTCCGAGCGAATCGAGTACATCGAAGACCGCAGCCACGGGATGGTGCGGGTGGAGGTGCGTTGCAAGAACTGCGGCGCCCACCTCGGCCATGTGTTCCCCGACGGCCCCGAGCCCACCGGCGACCGCTACTGCATCAACTCAGCCAGCATCAAGCTCGAGCGCGTCACCGACTGAGCGGCCGTCGAGCCGGTCTCGATACACCGGCAGACCCGGCACTCGACCACCGGGAAGCGTGAGGTGGTCTGGGCGCTCGGCCAGTTGGCGGGGATGCTCGTGATCAGCCGGCGAGTTCGGCGCGGACGATCGCCGCACCGGCAGCCATCGCTTGCATCTTCCCGAAGGCGACCTCGCGGGGGAGGTACTTCAGGCCGCAGTCAGGGGCGACGACGAGCTGTTCGGCGGGCACGTGCGGCAGGGCCCGGCGGATTCGGGCGGCCACCACGTCGGGCGTCTCGACATCGTGGGTGGACAGGTCGAGTACACCGAGGATGATCGTCTTGCCCGGCAGCCCGGTGAGCACCGACGTGTCGAGGTTCGACTGGGCGGTCTCGATCGAAATCTGCTGCACCGCCGACCCGGCCAGTTCCGGAAGGAACGAGTAACCCTCGGGACGCTCGTGGATGATCGCCGCGTATCCGAAGCAGATGTGCACAGCGGTGGTGCCGGTAACCCCGTCGAGTGCCCGCTCCAAGGCGAGCAGCCCATACTCGCGGGCCTTCTCGGGGCGTGCCTGCATGTAGGGCTCGTCGACCTGCACCACATCGGCGCCGGCCGCGAACAGATCCTTGATCTCCTCGTTGACCGCGGCGGCGTAGTCGAGCGCCAGGTCGACCTCGTTGTCGTAGTGGTCGTTCTGAGCCTGCTGGGCCATCGTGAACGGGCCGGGCACGGTGATCTTGATCGGGCGATCGGTGTTGGAGCGCAGGAACTCGACGTCGCCCACCTCCACCGCGTGCATCCGCCGGATCGGGCCAGTCACCCGGGGCACCGGGTTCGGGTGGCCGCTGCGGTCGAGCGCGGTGCCCGGGTTGTCGAGGTCGACGCCCTCGAGCGCGGTGGCGAACCGGTTCGAGTAGCTCTCGCGCCGCATCTCGCCGTCGGTGATCAGGTCGAGCCCGGCCAGCTCCTGATCACGGATCGCTAGCCGTGTGGCGTCATCTTGCGCTTCGGCCAAGAACTCGGGCGCCACGCGCCACAGCTCGCGGGCGCGGACCCGAGGCGGGAACCGGCCGGCCAGCTTGGCCCGGTCGATCAACCACTCGGGTTGTGGATACGAACCGACGAGCGACGTGGGCAGCAACGGCAAACCGGTCATACGCGCAACTTACGCACCAAGACGCGGTCGCGGCGAGACCGGTGGCAACCATGCGACGCCCGTAGCGCCGAGACGACGACCGTCCGTCCCAGCCCAGACGCGCATCGGGGACCGAGTCGACGCATCACGACCCGGTCCCCGACGAACGCTGCGAGGCGCCTGGGAGTCACACCTCGCAGCCGTCCGGGATGAACGACTGACTCCGCCGAGGCGTCAGTCGGCCTGCCCAGGGATCTTGTCGAACGCAGCGTCGACTGCGGCGGCGGCCTGCTCGCCGGCCGCGCCGGGAAGCTTGGCAGCGAGCGCCTCGACCTGATCGTCGAGGTTCTCGGGAAGTTGCTCGGCGAGCCCGCCCAGCTTGCCCGCCAGACCGGCGGTGTGGTCGGTGCTGGCGTCAGCAGTATCCGCGACGCCGTCGTCACCCTTGCCGAACGCGTCCTTGACCTTGTCGATGATGCCCATTCGTGGGACTCCTGTCGTCGTGCTCAGGCGGCCCGGGAGGTGCGGCCACCGTGATGGACGCGGCGGGCCGCAGGAAAGTCGCGTTGAACCTCCGCGACGTCACCGAACGAGCCGCCGTCGACCTCGAATGCCGCAGGCCCGACCGCCGGCGTGCTGGTGAGCCGCGGCTGGTCGCCGCGCACATCATGCAGAGGCTGCGGTCGTCGCTTCGCTTCCGCCGTGGCGGGTGGACGCGTCGGAGGTGTGCACTGGTTGCCGGATTCTCGCCGGTCGATGAAACTTGGCCGGGCGGCAACTCTGGCGACTCAGCCGCGCGAGCGCTGCACGGCCCGCCAGGCGAGCGGCGTCAGCAGGCCTGCCGCGGTCAGCTTGATCGCGTCGCCGACGAGGAACGGGGTGAGGCCCATCTCGATCGCGTTCCTGTCGCCGTTGGCGACCGGCACGTTGAGCTTGTAGGCCAGCCACAGCACACCGCACGTGTAGATGACAGCCGTACCGGCGAGCATCGCCGGGATCGACGTGGCCACGTTGCGGTCCTGACCACGCTCGGCGAGATAGCCGACCAGGGCGGCCGCCAATACGAACCCGGCGAGGTAGCCGGCGGTGGTGCCCGTGGCGATGTTCCAGCCGGCCGAGATGCTCGAGCCGGACGTATCGTCGGCGTACCAGGCGAACGGCATCACGATGCCGGCCACCCAGTACAACGCCTGGCTGGCGAGGCCGCGCTGCCATCCGAGTGCGGTGCCGGCGAGCAGCACGGCGAACGTCTGGCCCGTGATCGGCACCGGGGTGAAGCCGAGGCTGAAGCGGACCTGCGCGGCCAGGGCGGTCAGCACGGCGAAACCGGCAACGAGCGCGATCTCGAGGGCGATCCGGCGGGTGCGCTCGGTGGGTGTCGGGATGACGTCGGCGAGCGTGCGTGGGCTGACGGTCGGAGCGGCGAGGTTCACGAGACGCGAACCTAGCGATCGGCGGCCTGGCGAACGAAAGCGATCACCGCGTCGTTGAACACGTCGTTGCGGTCGCCGGCCACCATGTGACCGGCCGAGGCGATGTCGACCACCTGCACACCGGGTACCAGATCGCGCAGTTCACGCACCGATTCTTCGCTGACGATGTCGCTGATGCCGCCACGCACCAGCAGCGTCGGCACGCGCAGCCCGGCAGCCGCAGCGCGGAGCCGTTCGTGGGCGACGATGCCCGGTTGGCCGTCGACGCCGGTTTGGTTGCTCATCCAGCGCGGGTCCCAGTGCCAGTACCAGCGGCCGTCGCCGCGCTGGCGCAGGTTCTTGCGCAGGCCCGACAGGTCGTTCGGCCGGGGCCGGTGCGGGATGAACTCCGACACCGAATCGGCAGCCTGCTCGATCGTGTCGAACCCGCGCAGTCCACCCACCATGAACGCCCGAATGCGGTCACGGCCGTGGATCTCGACTCGTGGGGCGATGTCGACGAGCACTACGCAGCGCGCCAGTTCGGCCTGGCGTTCGGGCGCCGACTCGCCGACCGCGACGAGGATCGACAAGCCGCCGAGCGACGCGCCGACCAGCGCCGGCGGCCCGTAGGGCGTACGGAACTGGTCGGCCAGGGCGCGTACGTCGCTGGCGAACTGGTCCATCCCGTACTCGCCGTCGGGCGTCCAGTCGCTGTCACCGTGCCCGCGCAGGTCGACCGAAGCCGCGTAATACCCCGCGTCGGCGAACGCGGCTGCGGCCTTGCCCCACGAGTGGCGGGTCTGCCCGCCGCCGTGCAGGAGGATCACCGCCGGGTCGCCCGGGTTGCCGTACACATCGGCGGCGAGTTGCAGGCCGGCGCCGGCGAGCCGCTTCACCCTGCATCCACCGATCGCCGACGGTGACGAACAAGCCGACAGGGATCGGCTTGTTGTGGTGTCGGCGGAGCCGGGCTCACAGTGCGGCTTCGATTGCCGGGGCGAGGTCGGCAGGCGGGGTGGGTGGGGCGAATCGGGCGAGTACCTGCCCCTCGCGGCCGACGAGGAACTTCTCGAAGTTCCAGGCGATGTCGGATGACTCGCCGTCGCCGGGTTGAGCGGCCTTGAGTAACGCGTAGAGGGGCGCCTCGGTCGGGCCGTTGACATCGATCTTGGAGAACAGCGGGAACGTCACCCCGTAGTTCCCCTGCGCGAACGCACACACGTCGGCGTCGCTGCCCGGCTCCTGGCCGGCGAACTGGTTGCAGGGGAATCCGAGCACGCTGACGCCTTGGTCGGCGTACTGGGCGTGGAGTGCCTGGAGCCCCTCGTAGTGCGGGGTGAGCCCACACTGGCTGGCGACGTTGGCGATGACGAGCACCTGCCCGCGGAACTCCGCGAGCGCGACCGGGTTGCCGTCGATGCCGGTCATCGTGAGGTCGTACAGCGAGTCGTGCGACGAGCCGGGTGGGTCGCTCGCGTCGGGGGGCGGGGAGTCGGGCATGCGGACGAGAGTACTTTGACCCCCGTGAACCTGGCCGAACTACAGGACGTGATCGACCGGACCTACGGGGACCGCGACCGCGATCGCGGGGTCGCGCCCACGGTGGCCTGGCTGTGCGAGGAACTCGGCGAACTCGCCCAGGCGGTCCGCAAAGGCACGCGCGCCGAGGTCGAGCACGAGTTCTCCGACGTGCTCGCCTGGGTCGCCACGCTCGCCAACCAGGTCGGCGTCGACCTCACCGCGGTCGTCGACCGCTATCGCGACGGATGCCCCAAGTGCGGTGCGATGCCGTGCGTGTGCTGACCCCATACGCACGATGAGTGCACCCGCGCCGGCGCAGGTGCTGCGCGTCCTCGCCGACCTGGCCCCGACGGGTGGGGCGAACGTGGAGTTCGGCCCCGACGGCAACCCACGTCAGCGGGTTGACCGGCTGATCAAGGTCGGCGACACGGCGCGCGTGCCGCTCGGCACACTCGGCGTGTTCGACACGGACACTGGCACCGGCGCTGGCACTGACATCGCCACACCGGCCAGGCCCAACAAGCCGGCGTTGCCGAAGGTGTCCGACCAGGTGATCGCGCTCGCCAACCGGGCCCGCCTGCGGGCCGAGCCGACCGTGCTACGGGTCGGCTGGCTGTGGCTGACCGGCTCGCCCGCCGGTGGCTCGGCGGTGCGCTTCCCGCTCGTGTCGGCGCCGGTCGAGGTCGTCGACAACCCGGGCCTGTTCGGTGGCCGCCGACTGTCGCGCATCGGCGACATCGAGTTGACCGACCACGTCGCCGACCCCGAGCTCCGCCGGCGCCTCGAGGCCGACTTCCAGTTCGGAGGGAGTGCGCTGCACCACACATCGGCACCGACGGCCGACCCGGCCCTGCTGGAACAGCTGACCGAACTGACCGAGTGGGTGGCAGCCGCGGTCGCCGCCGCGGGACATCCCGACGCCGAACTGCGGGCAGACCGCGCCGCTGGGGAACACGGTGTGAGCGTGCTCGCCCAGGTGTACGCCTACTTGTCCGAACCTCCCCGCCAGTCGGCAACGATCGCCTCGACGCTGCGCGAGTGGGCCGACCTCGACGTCGATCGCACGGCGTTCGCGTACGTCTACGGTCTCGACACGGAGCGCGACGCAGCGACCGATACCGATCCAGGTACAGCTCCACGAGCCGTCGGCGACAGCGACAGCGACACGACGGTCGGCGACATCGACAGCACCGTCGTGCTCAGTGCCTCGCAACGCGCCGCGGTCGCCACCTCCCGCACCGAGCCGATGCTCGTCGTGTCGGGCCCGCCCGGCACCGGCAAGAGCCAGACGCTGGCGGCGATTGCCCTCGACGCCGTCGAGCACGGCCAGTCGGTGCTGATCGGCGCGCCGAGCGAAGCCGCGGTCGATGCGTTGATCGCACTGCTCGCCAACACACCCGGGCCCGACCCGATGGTGTTCGGCGCCAACGCCCAGCGCGACGCGGTGGCCAGCCGGATCGGGCAGGGAGGTGGCCCGCGGGTGGACGACCGGGCGCTCCAGCGCGCCACCGAGCGGTACCGGGCCGCGTCCGACGCGTACCGCCGGCTGGCGGCAAGCGTCGGCGAACTCTTGCGAGCCGAGCACGCGGCCGCGGTGAGCGACCCGGCGCTGACACTGCTGGCCCGCCGCGCCACCCCGAACTGGTTCGGCACCGCGGCCGACGATGCCTCACTGGCCGAAGCCGGGCGGCTGCTCGACCGGGCCCGCAACGTGGGCGGCGTGTTCGCCCAGTACCGCTCGGCACGCCGTCTCGCCCTGCTCCAACGTCACGCCGGCAGCACTCTCGACGACCTCGACGAGATCGCCCGTCACCTGGCGACCGCACGCTCGGCACGCGCCGCCACCGACCTGGTCACCTCGGGCGGGCTCGACCTGGAAGGTCTGTGGCCGCGGCTCGCCGACGCCGGCGAAGCGCGCCGGACGGCCCATGCCGAATGGCTCTACGCGGAAGCGCACTCGGCCCGCCGGGTCGACCGCCGCGCCCGCGGCACGATGGCGGCGGTGGCCGCGGCCGTGCGATCGGGCCGGGCCAGCCGGCGCGAGATGCTCGGGCGTATCGACGGTGCCGAACTCACCCGCGCCCTACCGATCTGGATCGGCACGCTGCGCGACATCGACGACCTGCTCCCCCGCTCGCCCGGGATGTTCGACCTGGTGATCATCGACGAGGCGTCGCAAGTCGACCAGGTGGTCGCCGCCCCGGCGCTCGTACGTGCCCGCCGGGCGGTGGTCGCCGGTGACCCGAAGCAGTTGCGCCACGTGTCGTTCCTGTCCGATGCCCGCATCGCCGCCGCGCTGGCGACCCACGAGGTGACCGACCAGCTCACCGCAGCACGGCTCGACGTGCGCCGCCTGAGCACGTTCGACCTCGCCGCCGGGGCGGCACCGGTGCAGTTCCTCGACGAGCACTTCCGCAGCCTGCCCCACCTGGTCGACTTCTCGGCCCGGCGCTTCTACGACGGCACGCTGGCGATCGCCACCCGGCACCCTGCCAACGACGACCGCGACTGCATCTCGGTGCGCACGGTCGCCGGCACGCGCGGTGACGACGGCGCCAACCAGGCCGAACTCGAGGCCGTCGTCGAGCTGATCCGCGAGCGGGCCGGCGACGGCCACACGATCGGCGTCGTGTCACCGTTTCGCGGCCACATCGAAGCGCTCGAAGCCCGCCTGTTGACCGCCTTCGACCAAGCCACGATCGACGCCGTCAACCTACGGATCGGCACGGTGCACGGCTTCCAGGGATGCGAGTGCGACCTGCTGATCGTGTCGCTGGCGATCGACCCGGCCGCGCCGGCAGGGGAGACCCGCTTCGTGGCCGACGAGAACCTGATGAACGTGATGATCACCCGCGCCCGCCGCGAGATCGTGGTGGTCACGTCGCTTGGTACCGACGCGCCCGGCCTGGTCGGCGAGTACCTGCGCCACGCCGACGCACCGCCCGCGCCACCCTCGTCGCGGCCGCCGTTGAGCGTCCTCGCCCGCACGCTGGTGGCCGACCTGGAGCGCAGTGGGGTGACGGTCACCAGCGGCTACCCGGCCGGGCACCACACCGTCGACGTGGTCGTGGGGTCGGGTGCGGCTGCACTCGGCGTGTTGTGTGGGCTGCACCCCGACGGCCCCGAGGCGCACATCGACCGCCGTCTCGAACTCACCCGCGCCGGCTGGAGCCTACGCGACGCCTACGTCTCGCGCTGGGGCGACCACCCCGAGCGCCTCGCCGTAGAACTCGCCCTCGAAGCCACCCAACGCCACGACCAGGGTGGTTGAGCCTGTCGAAACCACCGAGACCCTGCGCGGCCCGGTGGTAACGACCGGCTCAACCGCCTCGATGGGGCTCAATCACCCTTGCTGGGGCTCGACCACCTTGGGGGTTCTCGTAGAGTTCTGGCGTGGCTGCGACGACGTCTGGGTTGGTGTGCGGGCATCACCACCTGTACTCGACGCTGGCGCGCGGCATGCCCGCCCCGCCGGCCCAGCCGAGCTCGTTCCGGTCGATCCTCGAACAGGTGTGGTGGCGGCTCGACGCAGCGCTCGACCTCGACATGCTCTACGCGTCAGCGCTGCTCGGGGCGACCGAGGCGTTGATGAGCGGCACCACCGCGATCGTCGACCACCACGAGAGCCCGAACGCGATCGACGGCAGCCTCGACGTGATCGCCGCGGCGTGCGCCGAGGTCGGCGTGCGAGTGGTCTGCGCGTACGGCGTCACCGACCGCCACGGTGCCGACGGCGCCCGCCGCGGGTTGGCCGAGAACGAACGCTTCCTTCGCGCCGGCGGCCGCGGGCTGGTCGGCGTGCACGCCGCGTTCACCTGTTCCGACGACACGCTCGCGGCCGCCGCCGGGCTGGCGGCCGACCTCGGCGTGGGCGTGCACATCCACGTCGCCGAAGGGCCCGACGACGCCGATGCCGGCGCCCGACTGGAGCCCCTGGCCCGGCCCGACTGGCTGATCGTGCACTGCGTCGGGCTCGACCGCGAGCTGCCGGGAACCATTGCCCACAATCCGCGCAGCAACATGAACAACGCGGTGGGCTACGCGGCCCCGGCACGACGCCCGAACCCGGTCGTGCTCGGCACCGACGGGATCGGCGCCGACATGCTCGAGGAGTTCCGGCTGGCGTACGTGGCGCACCGAGCCGACGACGTGCTGGCGTCGCCCGACACGGCTTGGGCGTGGTTGGAGGCCGGCTACGCGCTGGTGCCCGAGGCCCGCACCGACACCGTCACGTGGACGTACGACCACGTCGACTCACCGTGGCACGTGGCATTCACGCCGGGAATCCGGGCCACCGACGTGGTGGCCGGCGACGGCGAGGTGCTGCTGCGCGACGGCCTCCCGACCCGCGTCGACGTCACCGAGGTCCGCGCCAAAGCCGCCGAGCAAGCCACCCGCCTGCACGCCCGCCTGTGAATCATCGGCCGGACGGCGCCACCGGCCAGCACGGGCGCGACAGGAACCTCTTGGCCTGGATCCACCGATCGCTGCGAACGCTCGCGGACGTTGCACCAGCCCGCGGCGGTTGCGCCAACGTTGACCCCTGGTGCACCGCCGGTGATGCTCAGCCTGCGTGGCGCTTGAACGCAAAGCGTTGCTTAGAACGGATACGGGGCTGGGGTGGCGCGCCGCGTGTACCAGCGCCACGAGGTGAAGGCGTCCCAGTTGGCGGGTGCGCCAAAGCGCGATCCGTTCCCGGACGCACCCACCCCACCAAAGGGGATCCAAGCCTCGTCGTTGATCGTCTGATCGTTGACGTGCACGACGCCTGATCGAAGGCGCTCGGCGATCCTCGTGCCGCGATCCAGGTCGGATGTCTGGACGGCGGCCGACAGGCCGTACTCGGTCATGTTCGCCAGCGCGATTGCTTCGTCGTCGTCCCGGAAGGTCGTGATCGGGGCGACCGGCCCGAAGATTTCTTGCGCGAACACCGCCATCTCAGGCAGTACCCGATCGAGGACCGTCGGGTAGTAGAAGGGTCCATCGAAGCGAGCTCCCACGCGAACGCGTGCTCCTGCTGCGACCGAGTCCTGGACGAGCGCATCCACCCGCTTCAGTTGCCGTTCGTTGATCAGCGGACCGATGACGACATCTCCGGTGTGCGGGTCTCCGACCGGGAGCCTCCCCGCCTTCTCGGCCAGGACCGCGGCGTATTCCTCGGCGACCGACTCGTGCACGAGGTGGCGCCCCGACGCCATGCAGATCTGGCCCTGGTGGAGGAAGGATCCGAAGGCACCGGCCGACGCTGCCGCGGGAACGTCGGCATCGGCAAGCACGATGTAGGCGTTGTTGCCGCCCAGTTCGAGGCTGACCTTCTTCAAGCCTCGACCGGCCAGCTCACCCACCCGACGGCCGACCGCACTCGACCCGGTGAACGAGATCATCGCCACCCCCGGATGGTTCACGAGCGCCTCGCCGGCCTCGGCGCCCCCGGGCAGCACCTGCAGCACCCCAGCCGGCAGGCCGGCCGCGGTCAGCGCCTGAGCGAGGATAAACCCGCCACACACCGGGGTCTGCACGTCCGGCTTGAGCACCACCGCGTTGCCCACCGCGATCGCGGGAGCCAACGAGCGAGCCGACAGGATGAACGGTGCGTTCCATGGCGAGATCACCCCGACGACCCCATGGGGGACGCGCTTGGCGAAGCTCTCACGGTCCGGCGTCGAAGGGAGGACGACCCCTGGCGGCTGCGTGGGCATACCGCTCGCCTCGTGAAAGTTGGCGAGCGCGAGGCTGATCTCGAAGTGGGCCTTGGGGACGGTGCCCCCGGTCTCGCGAACGATCCACGGCACGATCTGATCGGTGGCGTCCTCGATCAGCCGGGCCGCTCGCCGAAGCACGGCCGCGCGCTCGGCAGGAGGCGCGGCGGCCCAAGCCTCTTGCGCTCGCGCGGCCGCCACGACGGCACGATCAACATCTGTCGGACCGGCGACACCCGTACTGGTGAGGGGGGTACCCGTCGCTGGCTCGAGCACCTCGGCTGTGCCACCGTCGGCGGCGGCCCAACCCTCCGCAGCCCAGAACTGGCCCTTCCATGAATCAACATCGAGCCATGAATCAACAGTGAGCAAGGTCACGTTCTCCACCCTTTGTGTCGTGCTGTGTGTCGCGGTTCCATCTCTGCGTCTCAGACCGACTGCCGGGCCGGGACGTCGTGCTCACCGACCGATGACATGGCGGCGTGGGGACAGCCGAAGTCCGGCTGGTGGCGCGCCTTGAACTCGGCGTCCATGCGCTTGATCTTGTCGACCGCGGCATCATCCCTCTGGCGATGACGCTCGATGTAGGTGATCTGCGGGTCGGGGGCGACGTGCTGGACGATCCAGAACACCGTCGCGGTGAACTTCCGGTAAGCCACCTTGGCCAGCCGGTTCGGAACTTTCAGCTCATACGCATGTACGAGGTGGTCGGGGTAGAGGCTGATCACCCACTTGCGAGCGAGCCCTCGCAACGGCCTCGGGAAGAACCGCTCGGCGAACTGATTCAGCAGCGCGGTCACCGCAGCGTGGCCGTACGCATGGCGCGGGACGTCCTCAGCCTCCCACGCGTCCATGAAGGCCATCACACCTTCGAAGGACTCCGGGAACCCGGTCACCGAAGGGCCGGTGCCACCGAGCTTGAACAGGACGGCGACGTTCCCCCAATAGCGGGCCGCAGCCTCCTGCTCCTTCTTGCTGAACCCAGGCCGTCCCACTCGTAGCATCAGCCGGTGCAGGCCGGCGGCCTCGTAGCACAGCGCATACACGAAGGTGTCGTTCACGGCGAAGCTGTCGGGGTACTCGACGGCGTAGCGCGCGTGCATCGCGTTGACCCCGTCGACGCTCTTCTTCGTCTCCTCGGAGGTCGACCCGTTCGCCCACCAGGTCTGGAACTTCCGGGTGGTGTCGTCAGCGCGGCTGTGCGCCCGCTGGAACATCTTGCCGTCCCCGGCTCTCACGACCGGTAGTGCGTCGAGTTCGCGAACGATGAAGTGCGGGAAGGTCACCGTGTACACCAGGTTCATGACGAACTCGTTCGGCTGATAGGCGGCCATCAGCTTCCAGATCTCGTCGTAGTCGGTCTCGGGATCGAGTTCCTCCATACGGCGGGCGATCCACTTTCGTGCGGCCATTTCCCCTGGTCCCTCCCCTAGGTGTGCCTCGGTCGTGTCGACGGCCCGGGTGGGCGTCGCACTCGGCCTGTCGTTCTGTGCGGTTTGTTTATACATCAATCAACAATGAGTCGTCAACCCTCGCTCGGTCGTACCACCAGTTTCTTGATTTATCAATCTATCGAGAGTACCCTGACAGGCCGAACCAGGGGAACGCCTGGTCGACGGCCAGCAAGGGGACGCACGTGAGAAGGATCATCGCCATCGGCAGCATCGCAATCGGGCTGTTCCTCATCGCATCGCCGCTGGTGCTGCGATACCCCGCCAAGACCAGCGGGGTCGAGACGATGACCCGCGAGCTTGGCCCGCTGCTCACCGAGCCGGCCCTCGCTCAGACGCGCGCGGACATCGAGACGCTGAACGCGTTCGCAGCTGAGCTGCAGCAGGAGGCGATCCCCCACCTCGCTGGTGCTCTGGCCGAAGCCGGTGCGATCGCCTCACCGGCCGACTTCGAGCAGTTCGCCGCGGGCCAGTACCCAGACCTGGCCGCTGGGCTCGCAGGTTTCGACACCGAGATCTTGCCCCACTTCAACGGGCTGGTCGACGCGATGGAAGCCAACCGGGTCAACTTCGAGAAGGCAGATGCGATCCCGACCACCTGGATGCCGGCCACCACGCTCACCCCGATGCTGGTGATCCTCGGCGTGGTGGCGACCGCCCTGGGAATCCTGGCGTGGAAGCGGCGCAGCCTCTCGTCGTTGGTACCGATCGGAGTGCTCGGCGCAGTGATCGTGGTGGTCACCACCCTCGTACTGCAGCTGCCCGACAAGACGGCCGCGACCGACGACCTCTCGGATGCGTTCCGCCCGATGTTCACCGAGGAGAGCCTGGCGACATCGCGTGCCCTCGCCGGCACCGCGGCGGCAGCCGGTGTCGAGTTCTCGCGCGCGCTACCGGAGATGGCCGCTGCGCTCGGAGCGCCACCAGAGCAGTTCGCGGCATCGCTGTCAGCACAGTTCCCGGCAGTGGGTGCCGCGATGCAGGACTTCGACGACATCGTCGGTCGCTTCGGCTCGATCCTCGAGCGCGTCGAAGCCAACGCCGAGTCGTTCCGCCTGGCCGATCAGCTCCCCACGGCCGGCACCTCAGCGACCCTGGTGACCTGGCACCTACTGGCACCCGGACTGACGCTCTGTGCCCTCGGGATCGCCGGCGCCGCCGCGGCGAGGCGGGGCGACGAGCCCTCCGAGTCCGGGACCGAGCCCGTTGGCGTGCCTGCCGTTGCCGGCGCCGGTCGCTAGCGCCGAGAGGGCGAACCCGCGGTACGGAGCATCCCCGGCCGCCGTCGGCAATCCGTCCAGTCCGAGGCTCAGCGGATAGGTAGATGACGGTCGTCAATGGGTCTCGATACACCGGCTGCGCCGGCACTCGACCACCTGGGCGAGCGGCCCTACCCGCTGAGCCTCTCAAACCACCGGACACGGGCGCTGACCAGGTGGTTGAGCCGGTCGGTAGCCCGACGGTAGTTCTGGAGCTCAGTCGCCGAAGAAGGCGTCGAGGTCGATCAACTCGGGGATGACCCCGTACTTGACCATCAGCGCTCCCGTGCTCGCGACCGACTCCCGGTCGATCTCGTCGGGCCAGATCGGCAACGACATCGCTTCGGCCACCGAGTCTTCGATGCCGGCGAACGACGGCAGCACCTGCCGCACCTCGGCCTCGTTCCCGGTCGCGTAGGTGACCGAGCGTGCGTACGCCCGCTGGAAGCGCTCGAGCAACTCGGGGTGGTCGTTGGCGAACGATTCGCTCGTGAACATCAGCCCCACCTGGAGCTCGGGGGCGGTCTCCTCGAAGTTGTAGGAGATGACTCGTGCGCCGGCTTCGAATGCCTGCGTCACGAACGGCTGCACGACCCACGCGGCGTCGATCTGGCCTTGCTCCAAGGCGGGGAGCATCTGACCGAAACCGAGCTCGGTGAACTGGATGTCGTCGACGTCGACCTGACCCTCGAGCGCGGCGCGGATGGTCACCTCGCCGATGTTCCTGAGGGTGTTCACCGCCAAGGTCTTCCCGGCCAAGTCGGCGGGCGACTGGATCGGGCTGTCCGCCGACACGATCACCGCCGAGTACTCCTTGTCCGCCTTCACACCCGGCGCGAAGGCCACGATCTCGAGACCCTTGCTACGTGCCGTCATCAGCGAGACGACGTTGGACCCCCCGATGTGCGCCTCTCCGCTCATCACCGCCGGGATCGCGGCCGCCCCGCCCTGGCTGAGGTCCATCTGGAGGTCGATGCCCTCCTCCTCGAAGAAGCCCTGCTCCACACCAATGTAGAGCGGCGTGTAGTCCACGAGCGGCTGGATGATCAGCTTGAGCGTCTCGACCTCCACCCCCGAGGTCGACTCCGGGGTCGATTCCGAGGAGTCAGAGCTGGCATCGCCGCCACACGCAGCGATCATGATGGACAGAGCGAACAGGGGTGCAACCTTCTTGAGCATGTTCTCGGCCTTTCGGGACGTGATTGGGTGGCTTCTGACCGGCGACGAGCCTGAAGGCGACGGTGGTCAACCGTCCGGCGCGGGCCGCTTGACGATCGCGCTGAAGACCTCGGTTCGAAGGTCCACGTAGCGCGGGAGGGATTTGGTGGTGAGCTGGTCGCGCGGGCGCGGGAGGTCCACGGTCACGATGCGATCGACCGTGCACGGCGACGGCGACAGCACCACGACGCGATCGCCGAGGTAGACGGCCTCGTCGATGTCGTGGGTGACGAAGACGACGGTGACGTCGACCGCTTCCCACACGCTCAGCAGCAGATCTTCGAGGTCGGAGCGGGTCTGCGCATCGACGGACGCGAACGGCTCGTCCATCAGCAGGATTTCGGGCTTGTAGGCGAGCGCCCGGGCGATCGCCACCCGTTGCTGCATCCCACCCGAGAGCTGCCACGGGTACCGTTCGGCCGCGTCAGCGAGGCCGACCGCCGCCAGCGATTCCGCCACAGCGGCGTCTCGCTCGGCCTTCGGCATCCGCTTTCGTCGAAGCGGGAAGGCGACGTTGCGGGCCACGGTCATCCACGGAAAGAGCGAGCGGCTGTAGTCCTGGAACACCAGCGCCATCGCCTCGGGCGGGCCGTCGACCGGCGAGCCGTGGATGAGCGCCTGGCCTCCGCTCGGCTTCACGAGACCGGACAACGATCGCAGCAGGGTCGTCTTGCCGCATCCGGACGGTCCGACGATGCACACGAACTCGCCGGCTCGGACGCTGAAGGTGAGGCTCTCGATGGCCAGCGTCGAGCGCTCCCCGTGTCCGTAGGCCTTCGAGAGGTTCACGACATCGAGGACCATCACCTGACCTCCGAGAGGGCCGACCCGCGCGCACCTTCGTGCCATGCCAGCAGACGGTGCTGGATCATGACGAGCACCGCGTTGACGGCACAGCCGATGATGCCCAAGAGCACGATCGCCGCCCACATCTCGGGCAGCGCGAAGCCACGTTGGGACTGAACGAGGAAGAACCCCACACCGTTCGTGCTCGCCGTCATCTCGCTCAGCACCATGAGGATCACGGCGATCGAGAGGCTCGCGCGCAGGCCGGCGAAGATGTGCGGCGATGCCGCGGGGAGCGTGGTGTGGCAGAGCCGGTCCCTGGCACGAACCCGGTAGGCCCGGTTCACCTCCACGAAGCGGGGATCGATGGAGCGAACACCCTGGATCGTGTTCAGCAGGATCGGCCACACGCTCCCGGCCGCGATCACGACGACCTTCATCCCGTCGCCCAAGCCGAACACCAGGACTCCGAAGGGGATGATGGCGGGGGGCGGCAGCGCTCGAAGGAACTCGATCAATGGAAGCGCAGCCCGATAGGCGAGGCGGCTGGAACCGAGCAGCAGCCCGACCGCCACCCCGGCCGCCACGGCCAGGCCGAAGCCGGCCAGCAGGCGAGTCATGCTGGGCAGCACATCGCTGCCCACCCGCTCCCAGATCCAAGCGTCTTCGAACGCCTGAACGATCTCCCGGAGCGGCGGGAAGAAGAACGAGTCGTTCGACTCGGACCAGACCCACCACCCGATGACGAGGACGACCGGCAGCGCGAGCTGCAGTGCCGCCCGCGCGGCCCAAGCCTTCACTGCACGACCGTCCGGTGGCTCTCGTGCCAGTGCAGCACCGATCGTTCCACGCGGCCGAGCGCGAGATTCAAGAGCATGCCCAACAGTCCGGCGGCGACGATGTACGCGTACATCCGCACTGCCGCTCCGCCCGACTGGGCGATGCCGATCGCTCGGCCCAGACCAGGCGCCCCGATGATCAGCTCGGTGCCGACGGCCAGGAGAAGTGCGATGGCGGAGGCGATCCGCACGCCCGTGGCGATGAACGGGAGGGTGCTCGGGAGGGTCACGTGGAGCCACTGGCGCCCCCTCCCCATCCCGAACGACCGTGCCGTGTCGAGGGCCACCGGATCGACGTCCTGTACGCCATAGATCGCCTGGAACAGCACCGGCCACACGGCCGCGAACAGGATCAGGAAGAACTTCGTCTCGGCGCCGGTCCCCCACATGACCACGGCGAGCGGGATCAGGGCCACCGACGGCACCGGCCGGAGGAACTCGATGACCAGCTTGACCGACGCGTGCAGCCTGGGGCTGGAGCCGATGACGATCCCGAGCGGCACCGCGATGGCGACCGCGGCGACCAGACCGCTGGCCCAGCTGCGCACCGTCTCGAAGGTCGCCTCCCGAAAGCCGGACGTGGTCGCCTGATCGGCCAGCTCCGCGAAGATCCGGCTGACCGGCGGAAACCAGCGCTCGTCGAAGAGGCCCGAGCGGACGGCCAGCTCGAGTGCGCCGAGCACACAGACCACCGAGAGCGCCCCTGGGGTGACCGCCCCCAAGCCCCGCCGGAGGCCACCCGCAACCTGGCCACCGTGACGCTGGCCATGGTGTCGCGCCCCGTCAGACACCAGCAGCATCCCTCGCAGCACGTCTTATTTATAGATCACTCAACTCACGACGTCAAGGGTTCCCCGCCATGACCATGCTCGCAAGCACGGTCGCCCGCCCGAAGGTCGGCCACCTCGAGCACCGCGTCGATGATCTTGTTGTATCCGGTGCACCGGCACAGGTTTCCCTCGAGCTCCTTGCGGACCAGCGGCTCGTCGACCGGACCGGGATGTCGATCGAGCAGCGCTTCCACCGCCATGATCATCCCCGGCGTGCAGAACCCGCACTGCGCGGCGCCGTTGCGCACGAACGCGGCCTGGACCTGATCGAGCACGCCCCGCTCGGCCACTCCCTCGATGGTCGTGACCGAGTGCCCCCCGACCTGGGCGGCGAGCTGCAAGCACGACACCACCGGCGACCCGTCGACCAGCACGGTGCACGCACCGCAGTCGCCGGTCATGCAACCCCACTTGGTGCCGACCATCTGCAGGTCGTCACGCAGCACGCTGAGCAGCACCGAATCAGGTGCGACGTCACGCCTGACCGGGTCGCCGTTGATGGTCAGTTCCAGCCTCATCGGCCCTCCTCGTTCAGCACCCCGTTGATGGGTGCCCGGTCTGCGGTGAACTGGCCCGTCGCTCGCAGCCACGCGATGCGGAGCGCGCGCGGCACCAACGCGGCGACGACACGGCGCCGGTAGTCGCTGCTGCCGCGCGCATCGGTGATGGGGGTGCACGCCTCGGCCGCCAGGCGTCCGGCCTCGCGGGCCAGACCCGGATCGTAGGAATGGCCGACGACCACAGCCGAGGCCAGCGGCACGAGCAGGGGAACGGGGTGGACGGCGCCGAGCGCGATCCGCGCCGTCTCGATGCGGCCGTCGACCACCCGGACGCTCGCCGCCACGCCGACACCGGCCAGGTCCATCGCCCACCGGACGGTTTGGCGCAGGTACACAGATCCGCACCCGCCGTCGGTGGCGTCGCAGACCACCGCGGTCAGAATCTCCGGACGTCGCATCGACGTGCGCCCCGGGCCGACGAAAAGGTCGGCGAGCGGGATGGTGCGGGTGCCGTCCGCGCCCACAAGCTCGACCGAGGCGTCGTGCACCAGCAGCGGAGGCGGCATCTCAGCCGACGGCGTACCGTGCGCCAGGTTGCCCCCGATCGTGGCCATCGTGCGGATCTGCGGAGATCCGAGGACGGTGGCGGCCTCGCCGATCGCGGGAGCCTGCCGCGCCAGCTCTCGATCGTCCTCGAGGGCGCGAATGGTCGTCATCGCGCCGATCCGCCAACGACCGCCTTCGGCTCGAATTCCGCTGAGTTGCGAGGACAGCCGGCTGAGGTCGATCAGCGAGTCGGCGTGGCTCCGCCCGGTGCGCAGGTCGAGCATCACGTCGGTCCCGCCCGCGACCAGGTGTGCGCCGGGATGGGCGCCGAGCATCGAGATGGCGTCGGCGACCGAGGTGGGGGTGAGGACGTCAGCCACGGGTCGGCCCCATCACCGTGGGCAGTTCAGAGGCGCCGTCCAACCACTCGAGCACCTTCCACGGTCGCATCGGATACTGGCTGGGTCGCACGCCGATCGCGTCGGCCACCGCGTTGGCGACTGCAGCCGGAACCGGGATGAGGCCGCCCTCGCCCACCCCTTTGGCACCGAACGGCCCCTCGCCGTCGATCGTCTCGACCAGCTCGACGTGGATCCTGGGGACGTCCACCGCGGTCGGCATCCCGTAGTCGTGGAAGTTGGCGCCCAGGACGCGGCCGTGGTTCACCGTGAGCTCCTCGGAGAGGGCCAGCCCGATCCCCATCGCGGCCCCGCCTTCGATCTGCCCCTCCACCGCCATCGGGTTGATCGCCCGGCCCACATCATGAGCCGTCCACAGGTTCAGCAGGCGGATCATGCCGGTCTCCACGTCGACCTCCACCTCGGCGACGTGGGCGCCGAAGCCGTAGGCGGCCGAGTAGTTCCCACGGTGGGTCTCGTCCATCGGTTCGCTGGGCGGGTCGTAGAAGGCGTTGGCCAGCACCGCGCTGCCGCCCTCGGAGAGCAGCCGCCGGCGGGCCACCCGCGCGACGCCGATCCTTCGATTCGGTTCGTCACGGACGTAGATCTCTCCCTGGGCGCTGGCAAGGTCGGCGGGTTCGGCGCCGAGCAGCGGCGCGGCGGTGGCGAACAGCATCGCCTTGGCCTCGGCCGCGGCCATGCGCGCGGCGTTGCCGGCGATGAAGGTCGTCCGGCTGGCGTGAACCCCGACATCCCACGGCTTGATGTCGGTGTTGGAGTTGACCACCGCCACCGACTCCACCGGTATTCCGAGTTCCTCGGCGACGATCATCGCCAGCGCCGTCTCCGACCCTTGGCCGAGCTCGGACGAGCCCGAGATCAAGGTGACGCGGCCTGAGTCGTCGAGCTTGATCATGGCGCCACAACCGTCGGATCCGTAGACCCGTGCGCCTCCGCCGACGTGCGTGAAGGCGGCGGCGCCCAGGCCGCGGCGCAGGTGCTTCATCCGGCCGCGACGTTCGTCCCACCCGGACTGCTTGCGCACCCGATCGAGGCACTCGTCGAGACCGCAGGAGGTGATCCGCAGGCCCTGCGGCGTCACGTCACCTTCGTGATAGGCGTTCTGCTTGCGGAGGTCGATCGGGTCGCGCCCGAGCGCATCGGCGAGCTGCTCCATCTGCTGCTCGACGGCGAAGGTCGCCTGCGGGTTGCCGAAGCCACGCACCGAGCCACCCCAGGGCTTGTTCGTGTAGGCCACCGCGCACCGGATGCGAACGTTCGGCACCCGATAGTGCGACGAACACGTCTGCATCGCCACGAGCATGGCGTGGGACCCCCACCCGTTGTAGGCCCCGTTGTCCGAGACGATGTCCACGTCGCGGAAGAGGAGGTTGCCGTGGGAGTCGGCCCCCGACCGCATGCGGAAGTGGATCGGCTGACGGGTCCTCGTCGAGATGAATTCGTCCTCACGGCTGAAGCTCATCTTGACGGGGCGTCGGGTGGCCTCGGCGAGCATGACCGTGATGAAGTCGTGCGGGTCGATGTCGATCTTGGCGCCGAAACTCCCGCCCACGGGCGGTTGGATCACGGTGATCTTCTCCCAGGGGATGCCGAGGCACTGCGAGATCTCCTTGCGGTAGAGGAACACCATGTGGATCGGCGCCCAGATCGTGACGTGGTCGTGGGCGTCGTAGGACGCGATGGTGACGTGGGTCTCGATCGGCGCAGGAGCAGCCAACGGGCTCTGGTACAACCCTTCCACGACGACCGCAGCCTGACGTTCGGCCCCCGCGACGTCCCCGTGGTCGAAGTCCCAGCGCATCGAAACGTTCGACGTCAGGTTCCGCTCGGGGTGGATGACCGGTGCGTCCTCCTCGAGCGCCGCGTAGGCATCGAAGACGGCCGGCAGCACCTCGTACTCGACGTCGATCAGCGCAATCGCCCGCGCTGCGGTCTCCTCGTCGACGGCTGCCACCGCCGCCACCTCGTCGCCCACGAACCTGACGATGTCGGGCTTGAGGGGGATGTTGTCGCCATAGAAGCCATAGGGCCGCTGCTGGACGTTGCCGGCGTGCAGCACGGCCTTCACCCCTGGCAGCGCCTCGGCGGCGGAGGTGTCGATGTTCAGGATCCGAGCGTGCGAGTGGGGGCTGCGCTTGATCGCCCCTACCAACAACCCGGCGATCTGCAGGTCGTCGCCGTACTGGACGAGACCCGAGACCTTCTCCGGAGCGTCGAGCTTCGGCAGCCTGGTTCCAACGACTTCGAACGATGCCGTCACGCAACCTCCCTACGGTGATTCACAGCTATTTATTTATCACTCAATCAGGTAGTCCGTCAAAACGATGGCACCCTTCCGCCCCATGCCGGCTCGTCCCTACTCAGACCCCGAGGTCGTACAGCGGCTCCCACGCGATACCCAGGTCGGTCACCACCTGGCTGAGCGCAGCGGTGCTCTGCACCAGGTTGCGGCGGACGCAGGGGTCGAGGCCATCACGGGCCAGCAACGCCTTGGAGCGCGCGTAGAGATCGAGCAACTCCGCCTCCACGGGGCTCAGTGCCTGGCCCAGCATGTCGAACTCGTCGGCGGTCATGCCCCCACCCGCTGCTCGCGCAGGTCGACCAGTCGCCGAGACTTCAACTCGAAGCGCGGGAGCGCACCTGCCCCGACCACATCGATCAGGAACCGCAACCCCTCGTGACACTCCTGCAGGTCCTTCCCGAGCCGGTCCGGCAGGTCGTCGGCCGTCCCGCCGGGCGCGGCGCCGAGTTCGACGCGAACGGTGATCTCGTCGCGCCCACCCTGGTACGAGATCTCGATCTGGAACTCGTCCACCTCGGGGTAGTCGCGCACCACCGCCTCGATGCTGGACGGGAAGACGTTGGTGCCGCGGACCACCTTCATGTCGTCGGCCCGCCCGAGGATCCCACCCCTGTACAGATCGAAGGTGCGCCCACAGGTGCAATCGGTGTGCGGCGCGCGTTCCACCAGATCACCGGCTCGGTAGCGGATGAGCGGAAGTAGCGCCCGCCCGAACGAGGTGACGATGCGCTCGCCGCGCTCGCCGTAGGCACAGGGCCGATCGCTCAACGGGTCGACGACCTCTTCGTAGATGTGGTCCTCCACGATGTGAGGACCGCCAGGAGCATGCGAGCACTCGACCACCATGTTGGTGCCGATCTCGGTCATCCCGGCGAAGTCTCCACAGCGCCCACCGAGCGCCTCGGTGATCAGGCGCCGCGTCGCAGGGATGTTGGCCCCGGGTTCGCCCCCGAGGACCACCTTGTCGATCTTGGACTCGGTGGCCAGGTCGATGCCCATCTCGTGAGCCACCGCCCCGAGCCGAAGGGCGTAGGTGGGCGTCGCGCACACGGTGGTGACACCGAGTTCGACGATCTGACGGACGCGGGTCTCGGTGGGCAGGTTGCCGCTGGCGAGGGTGAGGGCGCCGATCTTCTCGCAGCCGTAGTGGGCGCCCCAGAACCCGATGAACGAGGCATACGAGAAGGCGAGGTAGACGACATCGGTCGGCCGCACGCCGAACCCCCAGAGTCCGTAGGCCCAGATCTCGCTGATCCAGGCCCAGTCGCGAGTGGAGTCGAGCACCCGCAGCGGGGTGCGACCACTGGTTCCCGAGGTGAGGTGATAGCGGGTGGCCACCGGCTCCGGCGCGGTGAGCAGATCACCGAAGAGGGGGTTCTCGGCCTGTGTTCCGAGCCACTCCTCTTTCGTGGTGCAGGGGATCCGCCGAACGTCGTCCAGTGTCTTCAGCTGCGACGGCTCGAAACCCGCCCCCGTGAACTTTGCGGCGTAGAAGGGACTGCGCTGGGCCGCGTACTCGACCAGTCGCTGCCACTTGGCGAGCTGCAGTTCCTGCAAGCGCGCTTTCGGCGCGGTCTCGAACTTCGGGTTCCAGTACGGCGAATCGCCCACGATCTCGCTCCTCGGTTTCTCGGCCACCTCAGTTTATAGTTATATCAATCAAAGACACAATCGCGGTACGGCCCTACGCCTCACCCAGAGCCAGGGCGAGGATCGTGTCCACAACGGCGTCCTCACCCGGCCCGGACCCCTTCCCGTACCAGATGTACGTCCAGTTCATCATGCCCAGCAGCGCTCGCGTCGCGATCCAGGGATCGAGGTCGGCTGGCAGGTGGCCGTCGTCTCGGGCCGCGGCCACGAGCTGTTCGATGGCCGACAAGTAGGCGCGCTCCTCGGCGTGGATCTTCTTGAGCATCTTGGCGGGCAGGTGCCTGGCCTCGGTGGCCCGCACGCTCATCGCCCCGGGGTCACGCATCACGGCCCGGGCGTACCCGTCGATGAAGTGGCGGAGGCGCTCCATCGAACTCAACTCGTCTCGGGCCAGCACGTCGTCGAGGACGGCTTGGAGGTGCAGACCCATCCGATGACAGATCTCGACCAGGAGCGCGTTCTTGCTGCCCACGTAGTGATAGATCGCGGGCTGCGTCAGCCCGGCTCGCCGGGCAATCTCGGTGGTGGTGCCCGCCTTGAACCCCTCGGTGGCGAACACCTCGACCGCCAGCTCGATGATCTTCTCGCGCCGGCCGTCGTACCGCGGACGCGCGGCAGCGTCCGCAGCCGAGTCGGACCGCTTGTCTCCAGCCTTGGCCATGATTCCTCCCTTGCCGACGCATCGGCCGCGATCGCCGACCGTGCTCGACTGCACCGTTGTCGTGGGCGGGATCGTAACCCCGCCGCAGGAGCCCCCTACCGGACGCCACCGCGACGCCACCGCCAAAGCCACTCAGGCTCCCCCGTCGAGCACCACGCTCGGCTCCGGGTAGGGCGGAAGCAACCGATAGATCACGCGATCGGCGCCCATCCGCTCGGATCGCTCGATGCCGGCCCCCGCGTGGCGCCCCCCGGCCACTGTCGTCTCCCGATCCGGGATCATCATCGCCACGCTGATCTCCCGGTCGGTCGTCGCAGCTGCCTCCTTGGCCAGGTCGATGACAGCACGGGAGTCGATCTCGGCGTAGTCGTTGGTGATGACACCATCGGCGTAGCGCCCGGCCAGGCGGGCGGTGCCCTCGGCGAGCGCGGAGACGAGCAGCGGCACCTTCCCCAGCGCGGGATGACCGATGGCGCCGTCGAGGGTCACCGTCTCCGACTCGAACGTGACGGGCTCGGAACCCTGAAGCGCTCGGAGCACCAGGAGCAGGTCGCGGACCCGCCGCAGCCGGTCGCCCCGTCGCATCCAGGGGAATCCGAGCGCGAGGTGCTCGGCCTTCACGCCACCGGTACCCAGCCCCAGCTCGAGGCGATCGCCGCTGTAGTCGGCCAGCGTCCCCGCCATCTGCGCGAGGAGTGCTGGCGCCCGGAACAGCGAGCTGACCACCATCGAACCGATCTGCACCCGTGAGGTCGCGGCCGCAACCGCAGTGAGGGTCACGAAGCACTCGGAGGCGACTTCGCGGGTCCAGCCGAAGTAGTCCACCAGATGATCGCCGCACCAGACCGACTCGAAGCCGGCCGCCTCGTAGGCCACCGCCGCTTCGACAATCTGGCCGACCGTCGCACCATTTGGCGAGAGCTGTACTCCGAGCTGCGGCGCCATCAGGAAGGGGACCCCGCCACAGCGGCCACGATGGCGTTGAACCGGTCTTTGGCATCGAGGAAGACGGCGTGGCCCGCCCGCTCCAGCACGTGATCCGCGGCTCCGCCGGTGGGGCGGTGCGCCACCGGCGTGATCATGTCGTGGTCACCGTGGATCACCACGGCATCCGACGCGAGATCGGTGACCGGCGGTGCGGTGGTCAGCGACGCGACCGCCACGTCGATCGGGGTGGCTTGGGCCTGGGACACCAGCCACTGTTCGGTGTCGGCCGAGGCCGCAGCCGAGAACATGCGGGCGACGCCGTGGGCATAGCGAGGGAAGTCGCCCAGAGACAGCCGCTCGATCGCGGCGGTAGCCTGGTCGGTCTGGGGCTCGACGTTCGCGCCCACCACCACCAACCGCGATCCCGGTCGGGTCGCCGCCACTGTGGCAGCCACCGATGCGCCGATCGACCAACCGACCAGGGTCACCGGATCGGTGCCGGCCAAGGCGGGCGCGCTCGCCACTGCGGCCACCGCGTCGTCGAACCATCGACCACGGCGGATCCAGGGGGAGCTTCCGTGGCCCGGTAGGTCCAGCGCGGTGACCTCGAAGTCGCGGCTGAGGGCCAGGAGCTGATAGCCCCAGACCCGACGGGCGGAGAGCCCGCCGTGGATCAGGACGATCTTGGGACCGCGACCGGCGGTGTCGGCGACGAGGGTCATGTTTGGTTCCTCTCGATGTCGGTCAGCCAGCTCACGACGCGCTCATGAAACCGGTCTGGTTGCTCGATGAAGGGCAGGTGGCCAACGTCAGGCCACACCTCGACCTGGGCACCCCACGAGCCGAGCAGGTCGGCTGAGGGCGCGGTGTCGCCGATGCGGTCTTGGCCGCCCAAGACGGCGACGGTCCCCGGCGGCAGGCGCAGGTCGAGCTCTGGCGCCCAGGCCTGGGCGTGCGAGCCACCAGCCGCCGCGATCGAGGTGGAACTCATCAGGTCGGTGAGCCATGCCTCGCGTTCGGGGGACGTCGGGCCCGCGGTCATCAGCCGCACGATCGCGCGGATGTACCGCGGGTAGTCGCGCCAGAGCGGCCCGCTGTAGGGGTCGGGCACGTCGGCCGGAGGCGGCACCGCCACCAGGAACATCGACGCCGGAGCGATGATGCCACCGGCGGTGGCGTCGACCACCACCCTGGCTCCCTGCGCCCACGCCACGACAGGTGCGCGGTCGACGCCCAGATCGTGGGCCCACGCGCCGAGCGCCTCGCCGCATTCGTCGTTGTACCGGTGACCCGACCCGAACATCGGCGTGGCTCCGTGTCCGGGCAGATCCGGTATGAGAACCCTGCGACGAGGGGCGAGACGGTGCGCCAGCGCCTCCCAGACGCGGGCGCCGGCCGTCCAACCGTGAAGCAGGATCAGCGGAGATCCTGAACCCGTCTCGACGTGTGCGAGGGGTACACCAGAACTCATCGAGCCACTTTACCATTTCGATCGATCAATAGATCAACTACTCACGAACGGCGGTCCAGGAACGCCCGCATGCGATCCCGCTTGTCGTCGCTCTCGAAGCAGACCGCCTGCGCGACCAGGTCGAAGCTGGTGGTCGACGACCGCTGGAGGCGCAGGGCCAGCTTGGTGAGCTCCAAAGCCCGCCACGAAGCGCTCGCGATGCGCCGTGCCATCTCACGAGCTCGCTCCAGCAGTACGTCGGCAGACACGACCGCGTCGACGAGGCCGCAGCCGAGCGCCTCGTCAGCGCTCAAGCGGGCACCGAGGTAGAGCATCCGCCTGGCGACGGGGAGGCCCGCGGTGGCTGGCAGCCGCGAGTTGGCGCCCGCTCCGGCGAGGATGCCGAGACCGAGCTCGGGCTGGCCGAAGATCGCCGACGGGGTCGCGATGCGCAGGTCGCACGCCAGGGCCAGCTCGCAGCCACCGCCGAGGGCCCATCCGTCCACCGCCGCGATCGTCGGCCAACGATGGGCCTCCAACCGATCGAACAGTCCCGCGTTGATCGCTCTGAGCGCGTCGTCGGCATCACGCTCCACCAGCTCGCCGATGTCGGCGCCCGACACGAACACCCCTGGAAGACACGAATGGATCACCAACACGCTCGGGGTGTCGCGGTAGCGATCGAGCACGCCATGCAGCTCGCCCACGGTGGCTTCATCGAGAGCGTTGCGGCTGGCGGGCCGATCGATGCCCACGAAGGCCACCGGGCCGTCGGCACGCACATCGAGCGCGCTCATGGCCGCAACATCGCGTCGATCACGTAGACGTTCACCAGGCGAAGAACCCCCGGCCGGCCTTGCGGCCCACCTCGCCGGCCGCGACCTTGGCCACCAGGAGCGCGGGAGGAGCGAACCGCTCCCCCAACTCCGCCTCGAGGTGCCGAGCGATGTCGAGACGCACGTCCAACCCGACCAGGTCGGTGAGGCGCAGCGGCCCGATCGGAAATCGGTACCCCAGTACCATCGCTCGATCGATGTCCTCGGCGGAAGCCACCTCGCTCTCGAGCATGCGGATGGCCTCGAGGCCGATGGCCAGACCGAGCCGACTCGTCGCGAATCCGGGAGAGTCGTCCACCTCGATGGCTTGCTTGCCCAGCGACGCGGCCGTCTCACGCAGTCGGGCGAGGACGGTCGCGGCGGTGCGCGAGCCGCGGACGATTTCGATGAGGGACGAGCGCGACACCGGGTTGAAGAAGTGCATCCCCGCGAACCGCTCCGGCCGAGCGAGGTGCGCTCCGAGGCCGTCGATCGACAGGGAACTCGTGTTGGTGACGACGATCGCGTCGTGGTCGACCACCGCCTCGGCGTGGACCAGTACACCTGCCTTCAGCGTCGGGTCCTCGGGTACGGCCTCGACCACGAGCATGCACCCCGACAGCGAGTCGATGCCCACCCCAGACTCGATCGATCCCGCGCCGGCGTGGGCTCGCTGTGCTTCGACGACCCGGGCGACGCCACTTGCCGCGGCGTCGGGGTTGATGTCGACCAGGACGACGTCGGCGGCAGCGTCCAGGAACGCCCCCGCGATCCCGCGGCCCATGGTGCCGGCGCCGATCACCCCCACTCGGAACGGGGCGCCTGGGTAAGGACTCATTCGACTCATTCCCGGCGGGCGTCGGCCAGATCGGAGTCGGCGGGTTGCGGGTCGTCGCGCTCGATGCTCTCGAGCTCGACCCGTTCACCTCCTGGGTAGAACTGACGGGTCCAGGCGCGGAGGATCCTGAACGCTTTGGCCTCGTCGGGCGTCAACAGCGGCCGGTTCAGATAGGCCATGTTCTCCCAGATCGGGAGGTCGCGCTCGATCTCCTTGATCTGATGCCTCATGATCCGCAACGCCATCCCGTCGGGCACCTCGGTTCCGTCGGTGTTGCGAGAGACCACCGAGATCCGCAGGTCTGAGTGGGCCTCGTCGATCGGCGTCACGGTCACCAGCTGCGTCGTGTCGTGAACCCCCAGCACGCGGAACATCAACAGGCCGAGCCCCCACATCTCGCCGGGCAGTTCGCCCGGCACCGACGGTTCCTCGGGGGTCCGGTAGGTCGTCGCCATCTGATAGCGGAAGACGGGCCAATCCGGGCGGACGTAGTCGATCACCGCGATCTCGGCGTTCTTGTGCACGAACTTGAAGTGGGCGAAGTCGGCCGAGTTCTCCATCACATGCTGGGGCGCGAAGCCCACGTTCTTCCAGATGTGGGCCGTGCCGTGCGGCGACAGCGCGAAGTAGTCCGCCGAGTAGAACTCCTCGAAACGCGGCGGTTCCCACGTTGGTTCAGCATCGTCGTGGTCGAACCACATCAGCACGCACCCATTGACCTCACGAACCGGGTAGGAACCAATCCGGGCCGCCTTGTTCGGACGTCGGGCGTACGGGATCTCCACGTTCGACCCGTCACCACCCCACCGCCAGCCGTGGAACGGGCACACGATGTCGCCTCCGCTGACACAGCCCCCGTGACCCAGGTGGGCGCCCAGATGGGGGCAGATCGCATCCAACACCACGGGGGTGCCGTCCTCGCCCCGATAGAGCACCAGCTCGCGACCGAAGTACCTCAACGGCACCACCGCGCCGACAGCCAACTCGTGCGACCACGCCACCTGGTACCAGCTCGACGCAAACTCGTGAAACGCCACGCCAGAGCCCGACGCCCCTGCCATCTCCACCTCATCACTGCGCACCACAAAACCTCCTCATGACCGTTCCATCCTGATCTCCACGGTGTGACTCACCGCTTGAGCACGAGCACCCCGCAGGCGTTGGCCTCCAGGTCGAACACCCCGCCACCGCGCGTGTGACAGACCCCCGCCCGCGCTCCCTCGACCTGACGCTGCCCGGCGCGACCGGCGAGTTGCTCCACGATCTCGACGAGTTGCGCCACCCCGGTGGCGCCCATGGGATGCCCCCTGGCGAGGAGTCCTCCGCCTGGGTTCACCACGACCCCACCGCCGCCGATGGTGGCCGAGCCAGCCTCCACGTAGGGCCCGGAGTCGCCTGGGCCGACGATGCCGAGTGCCTCGATGGCGCTGAGCTCGCCGATGGTGAACGCGTCGTGCACCTCGGCGACATCAAGATCCTGCGGACCGATCCCGGCCGCTTCGAACGCGGCGGAAGCGGTGCGGGTGCTGAGCGCGTCTGTTGCGGCCGCCACGTCGACAAGCTGCCCCGACTCGACCCGTCCGCCGGCCAGCCAGGCCAAGGGGTCACCCTGGTCTGCGCGCCCGAAGATGACAGCGGCCGCGCCATCGGCAGAGGGGCACGACATGTTCCTCGTGAGCGGGCTCGCGATCAGCGGAGAGGCGATGACCTCGGCGAGGGTCACCGGCGACCGGAACACCGCGTTCGGGTTGCTCGAACCGTGCAGCCGATTCTTGACCGACACGGCCGCCAGGTGTTCCACGGTGGTGCCGTACCGTTCCATGTGCGCGGTGGCCCGCATCCCGTAGAGGGCCGGGAACGTCATGCCGAGGCTGGCGATGACCGCTTCGGCCGGGTCGAGAGGGATCATTCCGGGCGCGAGCGACTGGCTCGGAGCGTCCGCTCCGACGGCGAGCGCGACTGCGACGTCTCCGTTAGCGACGGCTCGCGCTGCCAGCAGCGCCGCCTCGGCCCCGGACGCGCAGGCGTTCTCGACGTTGGTGACGGGGATACCGGTCAGCCCGAGGTCCTTCAGGATCCGCTGTCCCTGGCCGGCAGCTCCGTAGGCGGTCCCCACGAACGCAGCTTCGATCCTGCGGTGGTCGATGCCAGCGTCGCGGACCGCGAGTCGCACCGCCTGCTGGCTCAGCTGTTCGATCGTTTGCGTGCTGCGGCGCTCGAAGCGGGACACCCCCACTCCGAGAATGGGGGTGTTCACGGTTCCTCGATCGGTTGGAACCAGTACGGCGGCTCGCCATCACCACCGAGCACGACGCGAACGCCCGCCCCGGGGCGCACCGCATCAGGTTCGGCGCCAACGACCGGGCCGAACGCGCGCAGACCCTCGGCCAGCACGACGTAAGCGACCGCGTAGGGCGGCTCGAAGCCAGGGGCGGGGCGATGCAGCACGGTGCAGGTCTCCACCCGTCCGTCGCCGGTGAGGGCCAGAGGCGCCATCGGTTCCCAGCAGCTGGGGCAGGAATCACGGGCTGGAAGCGAAGGTCGCCCGCACGCGGTGCAGCGCGACGCGGCCAGAGCCGAATTGGTAGGCAACCTTCGCCGAACACTGGACATTGATTGATTAGTCTATAAGAACGCGGCCTCCGACGCAACCGCTCCGCGCCACGACATGTATTTATAGATCTATCGAAATGTGAAGTAGCCTTGCGCCGATGTCAGCCACTTCCTCCGGTCGGGAAATCCTCGCTGCTCTCGTGGACGACGGATCGTTCGTTGGCCTCCGCGGGCGTCCGTTGCCACCTGTCGGCCAGCGTTCGGCCGCCGACGCGTACCCCCGCACGGTCGCCATCGCGAGGCGCTCCAGCGGGAGTGACGATTCCCTGATCGTCGGCACAGCCGCGGTTCGAGGCCACGACACGGTCGTGGCCATCTCGGAGTTCGGCTTCCTCGCGGGGACGCTGAGCCTCGCCGCCGGCGAAGCCTTCACCGCGGCGGTCCGCGAGGCCGTGGCGCGGCGCCGTCCGTTGATCGCGGTCGCCAACTCGGGGGGTGCCCGCATGCAAGAAGGCAGCGGAGCTTTCGTGCAGATGATCAAGTGCGTCGCCGCCATCGACGACCTGCGCGCGGCAGGTCTGCCGCTGCTCGTCTATCTCGCCCACCCCACGACCGGTGGTGTCCTCGCGTCGTGGGGCTCGCTCGGCCACGTGACCTTCGCCGAGCCGGGCGCAACCATCGCGTTCACCGGTCCCCGGGTGTTGGCAGAGATCGAAGGAGCAGGTGCCAGTGCCGGCCGTCTGCGGGCCGAGCACAGGCTGGAAGACGGACAACTCGACGCGGTCGTGGGCCTCGAACAGCTCGCTGACGCGGTCGCCGACATACTCGCCGCGCTGGCCCCACCCACTACCCCCGGCAGGCGCGGGCGCGGCGCGAGCAATCGCGACCCGGCCTGGCTGCTCCCGACATGCGAGCCTCCCGCCGGGTGGCGCGCGGTCAGTGCCTCGCGCTCGGTGAACCGCCCGCGCCCGCTCGACCTCCTGGCGGCGTGCACCACGCACCCGACCCGGTTGCGCGGCGATCGCCTGGGCTCGGATGACCCCTCGATGTACGTGTCGTTGTGCCGGCTGGGCGACCAACCGATCATGGCCATCGCCCATGCGGCCTTGCCTGAACAGCCGGCACGGCCGACTGCGGCCGGACTCCGGCTGGCCGTCCGCGCGATGGAGATCGCCGAATCGCTGGGCGTGGGGGTGTTGAGCCTCATCGACACACCCGGGGCCTCGCCAGACCCTGAGTCCGAGCGCCAGGGGGTGGCCGGCCAGATCGCCAAGACGCTCCAGCGCATGCTCAATCTCAACGTGCCGACGGTGGCGATGGTCGTTGGCGAAGGCGGCGGCGGAGCGGCCATCGCGCTGGTCGCCGCTGATGTCGTGTTCGCCTCGACCTGCTCGTGGCTCGGCCCGATCGCACCCGAAGCGGGGTCAGTGATCCTGCATCGCTCCCCGGATCACGCAGCGGAGGTGGCCGACATGCAACGCGTCGGTCCCGGGCAACTGCACGAGATCGGAGTGGTCGACCACGTCGTGGACCTGCGGAGCCCCACCAGCTTGGGCAACGTGGGCGAGGCGCTCGAAGCCACCTTCTCCGCGCTTCAGTCTGAGTCGGCGGCGGCCAGACGGAGGGCACGCGGCGGACGCTTCGACGCGCTCGGACTCGCCCGCCACTAGCCGGTGCGGGTGCCGAGGCTACTCGCCGGCGCTGATCGACATCACGGGGATCTGGCCGGTGATGTCGGCGACCGGGCCGAGCGGCGTGCGCGCCCACTCGATCTGGCGGCGGGTTGCTACCCGGGCCGAGGTGACCGCCGTGTCGACCGTGCGGAAGCCGGTGGCGACGAACGGGCCGATCAGTAGGGCGACGATGACCGTACCGACGCCGAACGGGCCGCCCAGCAGCGCGCCGACGGCGAGCCACGTGAGCTCGCACGCCATCCGCACCCGCGGCTCGGTGAAGCCCGTGCGCTGGGCCAACGACGAGGCGAGCAGCTCGCTGGTGCCGGCACCGAGGCGGGCCACCAGGTTCATCCCGGCGCCCAGCCCGACGACCGCCGTGGCGACCACGTGGAGAGCGACCTGGGCGGGCATCGCCTCGGGTGGCCCGAACGCCGACAGGACGGTCACGGTGAGCTGCATCAGCGGGCCGACGGCGAGGATCGTGACGAGGTTGCCGAAACCCGGTCGCTTGCCGAGCGCCCAGGCCACGAGCAGCAGCGTGCCGGTGGTGGCCCACACGGCCAGCGTCAGCGGCAGGCCCGAGTGGTTCCGGACCGTACCGATCAGCACGTCGAGCGGGCCGGGCCCGAAGTTGTTCCACAGCATCAGCCCGACACCGATCGCGATCACGGCACAACCGGTGAGATGAAGCGCGAATCGGGTCGAGACGGCGTACGCCCGCCGCATCCGCGAGGCAGCCAGCGCATCGGCCATACGACCGATCGACGACCAGGCGCGACGCGTGACCGTCGTGCCGATCGCCTGGGCCCGTCCGCGTACTTTCATCGCCACCGAGTGTGGCGCTGAATCGATCTAGTTTGCAATTGGGTTACAAGTGACAGTGGACACACACCCGTTCTGACCGCGCGATGATCTCCGGATGAACCCCGACACGCCCGTCGCCCTGTACCTCCAGGACGCCCACCCGATCCGCGAAGGGATCGAACTGGTGCAGTACGCCGAAGCAGCCGGGTTCGACGCCGTGTGGCAGGCCGACAGCCGGCTCGTGCGCGACGCGGTCGTGCCGATGGCCGCGTTCGCGGCCAGCACGAGCACGATCAAAATCGGCTCGGGCGTGATCGACATCTGGACCCGCAACCCGGCTCGCCTGGCATCGACGTTCTCGACGCTCGACGACCTGGCCCCGGGCCGGATCATCTGCGGGCTGGGTGCCTGGTGGGACCCGCTCGCCGCCAAGGTCGGCATCACCCGGGCGCGCCCGCTGAAGGTGATGCGCGAGGTGGTCGACGTGGTACGCGCCCTGCTCGCCAACGAAACCGTCACGTACGACGGCTACCACGCCCAGCTCGACGGGGTCGAGCTCGACTACGTGCATCAGGAACGCCGGCCGAAAGACGTGCCGCTGTACATCGGGGCCACCGGCTTGCAGATGATGGAGCTCACCGGCGAGATCGCCGACGGGGCGGTGCTCAACTACCTGGTGTCGCCGGCCTACAACGTCGGGGCGCTCGAAGCGCTCGCCCGCGGGGCTGCCCGGGTCGGGCGCACGGTCGCCGACATCGACCGGCCCCAGTTGGTGGTGTGCTCGGTCGACCACGATCGCCAGGCCGCGCTCGACGGGGCGCGCCTGTTGGTCACCCAATACCTCGGCCAGCAGCCGCACATCATGAAGGCGTCGGGTGTTCCCCAGGAGTTGCTCGACGAGATCGGGCAGGTGCTCACCTGGCCGGCGACGCACGACGAAGTGGTGGCCGCCAGCCGGCTGGTACCCGACGACATCGTGCAGATGATCACGGCCTCGGGCACCCCCGACGAAGTGCGTGCCAAGGTGGCCGAGTACGTCGACACCGGGTGCACGCGCCCGATCCTCTACCCGCTCGCCCCCGACGTGCGCTTGATGATCGACACGTTCCGCCAGCGCTGAACCAGACCGTTCGGCAAGGTGGCAACGACCGACTCAACCACCGGGAACCGCTCAGCAGGTGGTGTCGCCGGGGAACGCGACGCGGGCGGCGACCTGGTAGGTCACGCCGCCGTCGGTGTAGTACTGCCCGTCGTGCTGGCCCACCAGCTCGGCCACCGTCGCCGGGTCGCCGGTGACGATGCATCCGGGCGCATCGGCGAGGGCGACGCCACCGGGCCAGGCGACCGCGGCAGGTTGGCCCGGCTCGGGCTGGTGGGGTGCGGCCGACAAAGCCACCGCGGCAGGCTCGTACATCGCGCCGCCCGCCGTTGCAGCCCTGGCTACCGACGTCGCCCGCCCGACGAACTCGCGCAGCCGGGCGACGTAGTCGGACTCGTCGGCCGCGGGGGACGACAAGGCGCTGGCCCGGTGCACGAACCGGCCCTCGGCGGTGGTGACGACGACCGTGGTGAGCGGGGCGTCGGCGACGTGGAGGCTCGGGAGTTGCACCTCGCCGGGCCCCAGCAGGCCGGCGTCGGCCGCGGCCGCGAGCAGGTCGCCGACGGCACTGGCGTCGATCGAGCCCTGCTGGTACGGCCACACCATCGGTCGAGTGTCGAACACGCCATGGAAGAACGTCAGCACGGTGCCGTCGGCGTACACGACCACGTCGGGCCCGGAGGGCACGAACGGGGGCACCACCGGGAACAGGGGTTGCACGGTGACGCGGACCGCCTCCGCGGCCTCGGCCGGCTCGCCGGTCGGTTCACCGAAACACGTGGTCTCGCCCGGGATCAACTGGTGCGCGGTCACCGCGTACGTCGAATCGCCCTGGCTGAAGTGGTCGCCCGACAGGTGCGTCCGCAGCAGCGCAATGGTGGTTGCGTCGTCGGCGACGGCGCACCCGGACGCAGCGGCCAGGTCGAGCGCGCCGGTCCACTCGGTGACCGCCCGGGCGGCCGAGGGTTCGACCGGCGTGGCGGTGACGGCCACGTGGGCGGGCTCGGCGTACGCGGCACTGCTCGGGTCGAGCGCCGCGCGTGTCACGTTCTGGAGGCGGTCGACGAACCCCCGTAGCGCGGCGAGGTACTCGGTGTCGGGGTTGGGTGGGGTGGCCAGTGCGTGCACGCGGTGGGTGGACATGGCCCCGGCGGTGTGCAACTCCACGAACGACACCGGCGCCCCGACCACGTTCGGGTTGCCGTCGGCGGGTTCGGCCGGCTCCAGCAGCCCGGCGTCGGCCGCCGCGGCGAGCAGCGCGGCGACCTCGCCGACCGGAATGGTGCCGGTGAGGTACGGCCACACCATCGGCCGGGCGGCGGCGTCGACGGTCGAGGCGCCCACCACGGTGCCGTCGGCATAGACGGCGATGTCCTGGCCCGGTGCCCCGAACCGCCCGAGGGCCGGGTCCCACCACCGCGTCACCCAGCGGATCGCGAGCCCGCTGGACGGCACCTCCACCTCAGACGTTGCCGGGCCGGTCGTCTCCGGGCCGCTCGTCGTCGGGGTCGTCGAACCCGGGGTCGCCGACGGGCCAGTCGACGTCGAGGTCGAACCGTGGTTCGGTGCAGTCGGCCTGACGTCGCCGCCCGCTCCGCGACACGCGGCCGACCCGGCAACCGCCAGCACGGCGATCGTGAGCGCAAGCGCTACCGAAGACCGACTTGATCTCATGGTGCATCAGACGCTCCCACACCATCAGCAGTTCCTGCTCCGCATTTCGAGACCATTCACTGCTCGATCCACCGATCGTGGCCGACGGTCGTCAACGGTGTCGCAGCCCACGGCGCGAGCGAGCGTCGGCGTGGGGGATTCGCCGTGATGGCGGCGAGGAACGAGTCGCCAGATCGGTGGATTCAGGCGACCGCTCACCGGGCGCGCAACTCGAGTTGATCGCGGCGGACGATGCGGTAGGTGCGCTCGTTCTGTTCGAGCCAGCCGAGCTTCACGAACGTGGCGATCGACTTGTTGACGCGTTCGCGCGACGCACCGACCATGCCAGCCAGTTCTTCCTGCGTGACCGGGAGGGCGAACTCGTCGTCGGTGCCGGCCAGTTCGAGCAGGCGTTTGGCGGTGCGGCCGGTGACGTCGAGGAACACCGAGTCGGCGAGCACTTCGTCCATCACCCGCAGCCGCCCGGCCAGCAGGCGGGCGACGTTCCACAGCAACGTGGGTTCCGACGTGAACAGCTCGCGCACCGGTTCGAACGGCACTTCGAGCACCACCGACGGTTCGAGCGCGCGTGCCAGCGCCGAGCGGCGCCCTTCGTCGAGCAGGCCCAACTCGCCGAACAGGTCGCCGGTTTCCATCAGGGCGACGACGCTTTCGCGGCGGTCGATCGGGCTGGCCATCGCGATCGCGATCCGGCCGTGCACCACCACGTACAACGCGTCGGGCGAGTCGCCCTCGTTGAACAGCACGTCGCCGCGCACGAGCACCCGCTCGCGGCTGGCGCGGGCAACCGGGGCGAGCGCCTCGGGCCCTGCGTCGGCGAACAGCGAGGTCCCCGCCAAGAGTGAGCACGCGTCAGCCGTCATCCGCGTGCCACGGTACTACCCTCGGGCCGGTGCACAAGGCTGCCCAGCGACCCGCCCTTCGCGCGCGGACCTGGGCGATCGTCGTCGGGGCCGGTTCCGGGGCCCGGTACGGGGCAGCCAAGCAGTTCGAGCTGCTGGGCGACGAACGGGTGCTCGATCGCTCGTGCCGCATCGCCGCCACCGCCTGCGACGGCGTGGTCGTGGTGGTGCCGGCCGACGCCGCCGAAGCCGAAGCAGCACGCCTCACCGAGATGACGGTGGTGGCGGGTGGCGCCACCCGCACGGCGAGCGTGCGCGCCGGGCTGGCCGCCGTGCCCGCCGACGCCAAGGTGATCTGCGTCCACGATGCGGCCCGCCCGCTGGCCTCGGCCGAGCTCTACCAGCGGGTGGTCGCGGCCGTCGCTGACGGCGCCGACGCAGCCGTGCCTGGGGTACCGGTCACCGACACCGTCAAGCAAACCGACCCCGCCAGCCGGGTGGTGGCGACGCCCGACCGCGCCTCGCTGGCCGCCGTGCAAACCCCCCAGGCGTTCGCCGCGCCCGTGCTGCGGGCGGCCCACGCCGACCCCGAACTCGCCGACGACCCGGCGGTCACCGACGACGCGGCGATGGTCGAGCGCCGCGGCGGCACGGTCGTCGTCGTTCCCGGCGAACCCGCCAACCGCAAGATCACCCACCCCGACGACCTCGCCTGGGCCCACACCCAGCTCGGCTCCCAACCCGACCGGGCCCGTCCGGCAGCAGGTTCGGTGCGCGTCGGGCAGGGGTTCGACATCCACGCCCACACCGACGACCCCACCCGCGAACTGGTGCTCGGCGGATGCCGGTTCCCCGGCGCGGCGGGCCTGGCCGGCCACAGCGACGCCGACGTACCCGCCCATGCGGCAGCCGACGCACTGCTCGGCGCAGCGGGCCTCGGCGACCTCGGCACGCACTTCCCCGACACCGACCCGCGGTGGGCCGGCGCCGACTCGCTGCAACTGCTCGGCCACGTGGCCGAACTGGTGCGCGCAGCCGGCTGGCAGATCGGCAACGTCGACGTCAAGGTCGTGTGCGAGCAACCCAAGTTGGCGCCGCGCCGGGCCGAGATGGAGACCAACCTGTCGGCCGCCGCCGGGGCACCGGTCACGGTGTCGGGGCGCCGCGCCGAAGGGCTCGGCGCGCTCGGCCGACACGAAGGCATCGCCGCCTGGGCGGTCGCCGTCATCACCAGCACAGGAGGCCCGGCGTGACCGGACGCAAAGGACCAGGGCAAGGCCGTAGTGGGCGCGCCGCGGCGGGTCGCAAGGGTGGCGCCCCCAAAGGCGCGGCCAAGCGCGGGCGGGGCGGCGTCGGTGGCGGTGCTGCACGCACCGGGCGGGTCGGCCGCGGCCAGGGCACCGCGGGCGGCGGGGCACCGCGCCGGGCGCCGCGCCGGGCGCCTGGCAAGGGCTTGGGCGGCGAACAGGTCGAAGGCCGCCAGGCGGTGCGCGAACTGCTGATCGCCCAATCGCGACGCACGTTCGAGGTGTGGATCGCCTCCGACCTGCAAGACGGCGACAGCGTCGAAGACATCGTCGCCCTGGCTTCCGCCAACCGGGTGCCGATCAGCTGGGTGGCGCGCAAGCGACTCGAAGCCGAGGCCCGCAGCGAGGCCCCGCAGGGCGTGTTGGCGAAGGCCGCCGCGCTGCCCGAGGCCGACTTCGCCACGCTCGTGCGGCGCCGGCCCGGCCACGCCCCGTTCCTCGTCGCCGTCGACGGCGTCACCGACCCAGGCAACCTCGGGGCGATCGTGCGCAGTTGCGACGGGGCCGGCGCCGAGGCCGTGATCGTGCCTCGGCACCGCGCCGTGCACGTCACCCCGACGGTCGCCAAGGCCGCCGCCGGGGCGGTCGAGCACGTGCCGATCGCGCTGGTGTCGGGGCTGCCGACCGCGCTCGAACAGATGCGTGCGGCAGGTATCTGGGTGGTCGGTCTCGACGACGCCGCCGACCGCAGCCTGTTCGAGCTCGGCGAACTCGCCCGCGAGGGTGTGTGTCTCGTGCTCGGTGCCGAGGGCGCCGGACTGTCACGCCTCGTCCGCGAACGCTGCGACATGATCGTGTCGATTCCCATGCTGGGTAGGCTGAGCAGTCTCAACGTCAGCGCGGCGGCTACGTTGGCAACCTACGAAATCGCTCGACTTCGCACCTCCCATCACCGATAATCGCGGGGCGGCACGCCGCTCGGTGACGGGCGGGTACGGGAGCGGGTCCCCACCCCGCAGATGGCGGAAACCTCATGACTGACGACATCAGCACCGACGACACCGTGGGTCGCGTCGACCGACGACGCTTCGTACAGGGCGCCGGAGCGATCGCCGGAGCCACCGCCCTGGCCGGCGCGCTCCCGACGGGCACCGCCCACGCCGTCACGCCGCCGGCGGGCGCGAGCGCGTTCGCCGCGCTCGCCGAACCCGTGCGCATCGTCGACACTCGCCGCGCCACCCACGTGCGCGGCTACCAGCGGGTGGACGAGCGGCGCATCACCGTGGCGTTGCGCGGCAAGCACGGCGTGCCCGAGTCGGCGACGGCGATCGTGGCCACGGTCACCGGTGTCAACCAGGGCCCGCCGAACTGGATCGCCGCGTTCCCGTCGGGCGGCTCGATTCCCACCGTCAGCAACCTCAACCTGATCGAGCCGGGGTACGAGGCCAGCGCCAACCTGGTCACCGTCAAGCTCGGCGCCAACGGTGCGGTCGACCTCGCCAGCCGCGTGCCGTGCGACGTGATCTTCGACCTAATCGGCTACTACGAGCCGATCAGCGGCCCGGTCGCGGCCGGGCGCTACGTCGGCCTCAACAAGACCGAGCGGGTGCTCGACACGCGGCCCGCGTATGGCGGTAGCGGGCCCGTCGGCGCCGAGAGCACGAACGTGGTCGACCTGTCGCGCGTGGTTCCGGCCGACGCCTCGGCCGCGGTCATCAACGTCACCGCCACCGAAACCGCGGCGGCGGGCTACTTCACCGTGTTCCCGTACTCGATGGCCGAGCGGCCGGCGTCGTCGAGCCTCAACTGGAACGGCCCCGGCGCCACCCGGGCGGCAGCCGTGATCGCCCAGGTCGAGCACATCGACGGGCAGCGGCGCATCAAGGTGTTCTCGAAGGCAGCCGCGCACCTGATCGTCGACGTCACCGGCTACTTCACCGGTGACGCCACCAATCCGGGCACCCTTGGGGCGTTCGTACCGCTCGACCCGGTGCGCATCCTCGACACCCGCCTCGGCAACCAACTCGACGCGCAGACGCCGGCCGGTGTGCTGTGGCCGCGGTGGACCCGCGAGGTCACCCTGCCCGGCGACGCGGCCACCAAGGCGTCGAGCGTGCTGATCAACCTCACCGGGGCTTCCACGCGTGGCGCCGGTTACCTCACCGTCTGGCCGGCGCGGCACCCGTGGCCGGGCACGTCGAACGTCAACTTCTCCAAACCCGGCGAGGTGGTGCCGAACCACGCGATCACCCGGATCACCCAGTCGTACGGCTTCCAGGTGATGACGTCGCACGGGGCGGCGATCATCGCCGACCTCGGCGGCTACTACCTCGGCAACCCGGCCGCACCGCTGATGGGCCCACAGGGCAACCCACCGCCGCCACCGATCGGCGTTCCGTGGACGCTGACCATCCCGGGCCTGGTCACGATCCCCGTGATCGACGGCAACGCCGAGGCGGTCACCGACGCCGGGCTGGGGTGGCACTGGACCGGTACCGGCAACGTCGGCGAGGCCGCCAACATCGCGATCTTCGCCCACCGCAGCGAGGCCGGCGCCCCGTTCCGGGACGTCCAGTACCTCCAACCCGGGCACGAGTGGTATCTCGACACCGCCGACGGCCGGCGCTACGTGTACGTGATGGTCGATCGTCACCTGACGAACCACGAGAACCACAACATCCTCAACGCCACCCGGTGGATCGCCGCGCCGTCGTGCAGCCTGATCGCATGCACGGTCGGGTTCGACAGCACGAAGTCGCGCTACCCCGACCGCTGGGCACCCACCAGCACCAAATACCGCATCGTCGTCAACGGCCGCCTCGACCGCTGGTTCGCGCTGTAGGGGCCCGTCACCCGGGTGGTTTCGACAAGCTCAACCACCTTGGCCTCGCTCGACCGCCTCGACCACCCTTGGCCCCGGTGGTTGAGCTTGTCGAAACCACCCCGCTGTCCACTTGCCTTGGCATGATGGCACGGTGACTTCCGTTCCGCCTGCGGCTGACGACGAGGTCGGCCTGCGGGTCGGTGGCCCGAAAGATTCGGCCGCCGGCGTGCGCGCGGTGGCTCACGCACTCGGTCACGTACACACCCAGCTCGGCCTGGTCAAGACGGTCACGAAGGGCACCCGCACACTGCTGCGGGTCAACCAGCCGGACGGGTTCGACTGCCCGGGCTGCGCGTGGCCCGACCCAGCGCACGCGTCGCCGTTCGAGTTCTGCGAGAACGGCGCCAAGGCGCTCGCCGAGGAGGCCACCGAACGGCGGCTCACCGCCGAGTTCTTCGCCGCCCACTCGCTGGCCGAACTCGACACCGCCAGCGACTACTGGCTCGGCCAGCAAGGTCGCCTGACCGAGCCGATGGTCCGGCGGCCCGGTCGCGAGCACTACGAGCCGATCGCCTGGGACGCCGCCTTCGACCTGATCGCCGAGCGCCTCAACCACCTGTCGGCGACACCCGGCGGCTCCGACCGGGCGGTGTTCTACACGTCTGGCCGCACCAGCAACGAGGCCGCGTTCCTGTACCAACTGCTGGCGCGCACGTTCGGCACCAACAACTTGCCCGACTGCTCGAACATGTGCCACGAGTCGAGCGGCGTGGCGCTGTCGGAGTCGATCGGCATCGGCAAGGGAACCGTCAGCCTCGATGACGTGTACCGCGCCCGGTTGATCCTGGTCATCGGCCAGAACCCGGGCACGAACCACCCGCGGATGCTGGCCGCGCTCGAACGCGCCAAGCGCGACGGCGCCCGGATCGTGTCGATCAACCCGCTGCGCGAGGCCGGGCTGGTCGCCTTCCGCAACCCGCAGCGGGTGGGCGGCGTGCTCGGCCGGGCCACCCGACTGGCCGACCTGCACCTACCCATCCGGGTCGGCGCCGACCTGGCCCTGTTCCAGCTGGTCAACCGGCGCCTGATCGCCGACGGCGCCGTCGACGACGAGTTCGTCGCCGAGCGCACCACCGGCTACGACGAACTCCGCGCACACCTCGCGGCCAGTGACCCGGCCGAGCTGCTGGCGGCCACTGGCCTGGCGGCTGCCGACGTCGCCCAACTGACCGAGTGGATCGCCGGCACCGACCGGATCGTGGCGTGTTGGGCGATGGGCCTCACCCAGCATCGCCAGGCCGTGGCCACCATCCAGGAGATCGCCAACACGCTGCTGCTGCGCGGCGCGTTCGGCAAACCCGGCGCCGGCGCCTGCCCAGTGCGCGGCCACAGCAACGTGCAGGGCGACCGCACGATGGGCATCTACGAGAAACCGGCCGAGTCGTTCCTGGCCGCACTCGACACCGAGTTCGGCATCACCGCCCCGCGCGATCACGGCCACGACACGGTCGCCGCGATCACCGCGATGGCGGCCGGCGACGTCGACGTGTTCGTCGGGATGGGGGGCAACCTGGTCGCTGCCGCGCCCGACACGGCGGTGACCGCGGCGGCGATGCGCCGGGTCGGGCTGACCGTGCAGGTGTCGACCAAGCTCAACCGTTCCCACGTGGCCGCCGGCGAAACCGCCCTGATCCTGCCGTGCCTCGGCCGCACCGAGGCCGATTACGACCAGGCCGGGCGGGCCCGGTTCGTCACCGTCGAAGACTCGATGAGCGCGGTCCACGCCAGCGAGGGGCGCAACGCCCCGGCGAGTGACCGGTTGCTCAGCGAGGTCGCGATCGTCGCCCAGATCGGCGTCCGGCTCGATGCCACCGCGGCCCGGCGGGTGCCGTGGACGCTGCTCGGCGACGACTACGACGCCGTGCGCGACCGGATCGCCGCGGTCGTGCCCGGGTTCGCCGACTTCAACCGCCGGGTCCGTGAACCAGGCGGGTTCGTGCTCCCCAACCCGCCCCGCGACACCGGCGAGTTCGCGCTGCCCGGCGGGCGCGCCCGGCTGGCGGTCAACACGTTCGCGCCGATCGAGGTGCCGCCCGGGCGGCTGTTGCTCCAGACCTTGCGCAGCCACGACCAGTTCAACACCACGGTGTACGGGCTGGACGACCGCTACCGGGGCATCTCACACGGGCGCCGCGTCGTGTTCGTGGCAAGGGCCGACTTGGCCGCGCTCGGGTTCGCCGACGGCGAGGTGGTCGACGTCGTCAGCGAGTGGCACGACGGGGTCGCGCGGCGCGCCGAGCAGTTCCGTCTGGTCGAGTACGACGTGCCGCCGGGCACGTGCGCGGCGTACTTCCCCGAAGCCAACGTGCTCGTGCCGCTACACAGCACCGCCGAAGGGTCGAACACTCCGACGTCCAAAGCCGTCGTCGTCCGCCTCGAACACCGCTGACGCCGCCAGGCCGATGCCGTTCAGGTTGCTGCCTGCTCCCGGTGGTTTCGACAGGCTCAACCACCTGGTGAACGCGTGCAACCGATGGTTGAGTCGGTCGTTGCCAGCTCCCTCTCAGCGGACGACGCAGACTGGGCAGCGGGCGTGGGCGACGGTGGCCGTGCTCGTCGAGCCGAGCACCAGGCCGCGCAGCCTGCCGACCCCGCGCGAGCCGACGACGACGAGGTCGGCCTCGTGCGACTCGTCGACGAGCGCCCAGCCGGGGGTGCTGCGCAGCGAGGCCGGTTCGACCACGACACCGTCGGGTGCCGGCCCCGCCGCGGCGACAACCCGGTCGATCACCCGGTAGGCGGCGTTGTCGAGCGCCTCGAAGTCGGCCGTGACCGCCGGGTACACCCCGACCGCGACCGGGGGCAGGTGCCAGGCGTGGGCGACACGAATGTGCCCGACACCGGGCACTCCGTACGCCCACCGCAAGGCACGGACCGCGGCGTTCTCTCCCTGCTCGCCTTGATCGCCGGCATCGTCGAGACCGTGGTCGTCGACGCCGACAACGACACGCCGGATCGCCCGCCCGTCACCACCGCCGTCGCCGCGTACCACCACGGTCGGCACGTCGCTGTGGTGCAGCACGTAGTTGGCGGTCGAGCCGAGCATCATCGCGATCCGGCTGTCGCCACGGTGGCCGACGACGATCAGGTCGGCGCGCACGGCCTCGGCAACCAGGGCAGGGCCGGGCCGGCCCTCGCGAACTACCGCCTGGATGCGATCGTCGCCCACTTCCCCGAGCAGCTTCTCGACGGCTTCGCGCGCCGCCAACTCGAGGTCGTCGGGCAGCATCGGCACCGCCGACCCCGCCAGTCCCACCCAGTGCATCTCGAACGCACGCACCGCCAGGATCCGATCGCCCTCGCCGGCGTACGCGCACGCCCATTGCAACGCGTCGCGCGCCTCGGGGCTGGCGTCGAGCCCAACGACGATCGTGGCCATAGCAATCTCCTCGTGTCCCTACTTGTTCGTTCCAGGCTTGGTGATCCCAGCTGCGTTCACCACAGCTCCTACCCACAGCGTGCTCCGGCCAACCGTGCGCCGCCACGTCCACCAGTCCCGACCGACCCGGGCCGATCGGCCCTGGCGCGCCGTGGGCATCGCCCGATCGGCGAAGATGGGTCGATGGGCCAAACAGCGACGCATCAGCCCGACGACGTTGCCGACCTGATCGCTCCCGGCACGCAACTGATCGTGCCGCTCGCCAATGGCGAGCCGACCGCGTTGCTCGACGCCGTCGAAGCGGCCGCCGAGGTCGGGCGCCTGAGCGACGTGCGGGTGCACCAGATGCATGCCTTGCACGACCGGCCCTATCTGCACGGGGCGTTCGGCGAGCACCTGCGCCACGTGTCGTACTTCCTGTCGCACGTGACCCGGCCCCTGTTCACGGCCGGCACGGTCGATCTGGTGCCGGCCCACTTCAGCGAGGTGTACGCGCTGATGGCCGGCCAGCCCGGGCCACGCCTGGTGCTCGCCGCGGCGTCGCCGCCCGACCGTCACGGCTTCTGCTCGCTCGGCGTGTCGGCCGACTACACGGCGAGCTTCATCGGCCGGGCACCGATCTTCCTCGAGTGCACCGAGGCGATGCCGCGAACGTTCGGGCGCAATCAGATCCACGTCAGCCAACTCGCCGGATGGTGCCGCAGCGACCGGCCGCTGCTCGAGGTGCCACCGGTCGCTCCGAACGACCTCGACGTGGCGATCGGCGGCCTGGTTGCCGAACGGATCCCCGACGGAGCGACGATCCAGACCGGCATCGGGGCGATCCCGAACGCGATCATGGCGGCGCTCAGTCGTCACCGGAACCTCGGCATCCACACCGAACTGATCTCCGACGGCGTCGTCGACCTGATCGAGTCGGGCGTGGTGAACGGGGTGCTCAAGCAACTCAACCGCACCAAGACGGTGGGCACGTTCGCGCTCGGCACGCAGCGCCTGCACGACTTCCTCGACGAGAACACCGCGATCGAACTGCACGCGGTGCGCTACGTGAACGACCCGCGGATCATCGCCAACGAACGCAACTTCGTGTCGATCAACGCCACGCTGTCGGTCGACTTCCTCGGCCAGTGTGCGTCCGAGACGATCGGAGGGCGCTACTACTCGTCGTCGGGCGGGCAGAACGACTTCGCCCGCGGGGCGATGTACTCCGACGGCGGACAGGGGTTCGTGGTGCTCCACTCGACGACGTCGTCGGGAGCGTCGCGGATCGTGCCCCGACTGGCCGCCGGCGACGTGGTCACCACGCCGAAGAACACCGTCGACAAGGTCGTCACCGAGTGGGGTGTCGCCGAACTGCGCGGGCGCACCGTGGCCGAACGCACGCGGGCGCTGATCGCGATCGCCCACCCCGAGCACCGCGACGTACTCACCCGAGCCGCGGCCGACATGAACTTCCTGCGCGACACGTGACCCTTTGCGTTCAAGCGCCACGCAGGCTGGGCTTCACTGGCCGCGCCCCAGGGCCAACGCGGACGCAACCGCCGTGGGCTGGGGCGACGCCGTCGAGCAGCCGCGGCGATCGGTGGATCCAGGCTGACGCGACTCCCGGTGGTTGACCATCGGTCCGAGCGGGCGGGACGTTCGGCCCTGCCGCTTCAGTGGTTGCGGTGGTGCGATGGACGGCATGTCCCAGCAGATCGAAGTCCTGTCCACGGCCCGCTGCTGGGAGCTGCTGCGAGCGACCGACGTCGGGCGGCTGGCGATCGATATCGCCGGCCAGCCCGACATCTTCCCGATCAACTACGCCGTCGACGGTGAGACGTTGGTGTTCCGCACCCGGGCCGGAACGAAGCTGGCCGGGGCGGCGATCGGCTGCTTCGTGGCGCTCGAGATCGATGGTGTCGATCCGGTCGAGCGCACCGTGTGGAGCGTCGTCGTCAAGGGCACGGCCCGCGAGATCACGCGGGCGCCCGAACGCGACGCGGCCAGGCGGTTGCCGCTGATTCCGTGGGTCGCCGAGCTCACGCCCGAGTTCGTGCGGATCGAGCCCCTACTGGTGACCGGCCGCCGGTTCGGCGTGGTCAACGAGGCGCGCCTGACGGCGACGGGGTGACCCGGGGCCACCCCCTAATACGGCACGCTCCACTGGAGGACCGCGCCGCCGGTGGGGCCGGACTCGAGCGTGCACTCGCCGCCGAGCGCGCGGGCCCGGGCGCGCAGGTTGGCCAACCCATGGCCGCCCGGCGCCACCCCGCCCGGCGGCAGGCCTACACCGTTGTCGGCGACGGTGGCCGTGATCGCGTCGCCGCGCACACCGATCTCGACGTCGACGTGGGTGGCCTGAGCGTGCCGGGCAACGTTGCCCAGCGCCTCTCGCAACGACGCCACCATCTCGCCGCGCACGGTGTCGGACAGCACCGAGTCGACGGGGCCATCGAGCCGCAACGTCGGCGTGAACCCGAGCACCCGGCTGGCCTGGGCGACGAGGTCGCCGAGCTCCTGGCCGAGCGCGCCGCGGTCGCCGGCGGGGCCGAGCGTGAACACGATCGTGCGCACCTCGGCGATGACCCGATCGATCTCGTCGACGACCTCGCCGAGCCGTACCGAACCGACCGGGTCGGCGACGGCGGCAATCGACTGCACCGTCAGCCCGATGCCGTACAGGTGCTGGAGCACCACGTCGTGCAGATCGCGGCCGATCCGTTCGCGCTCGGTTGCCAGGGCCAGCTGCTGGCCGGCGATCGCCAAACGTTGTTGCGCAGCCCGACGCTCGGTGATGTCGCGCACGATCGCGATCACGTACAGCCGGCCGTCCTCTTCGAACGGGCTGAGCGACACCTCGACCGGGATGCGAGCGCCGTCGGCACGCTGCAACGCCAACTCGAGGCCACTGCCCATCGGCCGCTGTGTCGGCGCTTCGGAGTACGCCGCCCGGTAGCGGCGGTGCCGGGTTCGAGTGTCGACGGGAACCAGCTCGTCGACCGACCGACCGACCAGGTCGGCAACCCCGGCGAGCGTGTGGATCGAACGGTTGGCGTAGACGATCAGCCCGTCGTCGCCCACGATCAACACACCGTCGGGGGCCAGCTCGCTCGCCTGTTCCAGCAGCCGCCCTTGGATCATCATTCCACCGTATCGGTGGGCCCGGCGCGCAACGGAAGTGACCTCTGGCCCTAGTGCAGCGATGGCGCTCCTGCTGAACTGGGTCCATGGCTACCACTGGGCCCATCCGGGCGTTCCTGATGGACGACCACGAAGTCGTCCGGCAGGGTGTGCGCGCCCTGCTCGAACTCACCGGCGACATCGAGGTGGCCGGCGAGGCGGGCACCGCGGCCGAGGCGCTCGCCCGGATTCCCGCGGTGAAGCCCGACGTGGCAGTGCTCGACGTGCGTGTGCCCGACGGCAACGGCATCGAGGTGTGCCGCGAGGTGCGCAGCACGCTCGGCATCCCGTGCCTCATCCTCACGTCGTACAGCGACGACGAGGCGCTGTTCGAGTCGATCATGGCCGGCGCCTCGGGTTACGTGCTCAAGCAGGTGCGCGGCAACGAGTTGACCACGGCGGTGCGTCGCGTCGCGGCCGGCGAGTCGCTGCTCGACCCGGCCATCACCGCCAAGGTGCTCGACCGCCTTCGGCGCCCGCCCACCGAGGATGCCCGGCTGGCGGCGCTGACGCCGCAGGAGCGGCGCATCCTCCACCTGATCGCCGACGGCATGACCAACCGCCAGATCGCCGGCGAGCTGTTCCTCGCCGAGAAGACCGTCAAGAACTACGTGTCGAACCTGCTCGCCAAGCTCGGCATGGAGCGCCGCACCGAAGCCGCGGTGTTCGCCACCAGGCTGGAACTCTCCGGCCACCCCATCGAACTGCTCTGACGCCGCCAGGAAGCTCGCCTGAACCCGAAATCCGCCGATCCTGCAGGCTTCGGCGAGGGTGACACATGCCCACGGTGGTTACGTCGACGTTGGCTCTGGACACCGTCGGCGGAACCCAGCCTGCGTGGCGCTTGAACGCAAGGCGATCCGGAATTGGGACTTTGGTCCGGTTGGGCGGCGGCGGTTTGTGGGCATGGTGGGGTCAGGAGGTGGTCACCGTGACCGAACACACGAACCCGCCGATCGAGTTCGTCCGCAAGGGTGATGTCGACGAGGCCGCGGTCGAGTACGCGACCAAACGACTCGACTCGGTGATGGAGCACGTGGGCGTGCCCGTCCTGTTCACGCGAGTACGCATGAGCAACGACGCCACGGCCCAGCGGACGCGCCCGTCGCTGGCGCAAGCGACGCTCGACCTGAACGGTGAGCTGCTGCGAGCCCAGGTCGCAGCCGACACCATGCCCGAGGCGATCGACCTGCTCGCCGACCGGCTACGCGACCAGCTGCAACACCGTGCCGAGCGACGACGGGCGCGCCGGGCGACCGGGCGCATCGCCCAGCCCGGCGAGTGGCGCCACGGCGACCTGCGCGACGATCGGCCACTGTTCGCCGAGATTCCCGCCGACGAGCGCGAGGTGGTGCGCCGCAAGTCGTTCGCGACCCATCCGGCCACGCCCGACGAGGCGGCGGCCGACATGGAGCAGCTCGACTACGACTTCTGGCTGTTCCACGACCTGGCGAGCGATGCCGACGCCCTGATCGAGCACGTGCCCGAGGGCGGGTACCGCCTCCAACGGATGCGCCCGGTGGACGACGAAGCAGGCCCGCTGGCGATCGACCTGACCGTGCTCGACCAAGGCCCGCCTACCGCGACGCTCACCGAGGCAACCCGGCAACTCGACGACGGCGGCCTGCGGTCGATGTTCTTCGTCGACGCCGACACCGGCCGCGGCAACCTCGTGTACCGCCGCTACGACGGCCACTACGGAGTCTTGATCCCCGCATAGCTCACACCGCAGATGACAGAGCCGGGTGTGGGAATCGAACCCACGACATCAAAATTACAAGTTTTGCGCTCTACCAACTGAGCTAACCCGGCGGCTCTACCACGCTATCGGGCACAGCCCAGCACCCCGGAGCGGGAATGCGATGCGGGTCCCGCAGGTTGGCCGCGGCATGACCGCGCTTCAGGAGATTCCCGTCGACACCATCACCGGCGAGGCCACCAGCCTCGGCGACTACGCCGGCAACGTGCTGCTGGTGGTGAACGTCGCCTCGCAGTGCGGCCTGACACCGCAGTACACCGCACTCGAAGCGCTGTACTCGCAGTACCGCGACCAAGGCTTGGCGGTGCTCGGCTTCCCGGCCAACAACTTCGGCGCGCAAGAGCCCGGGTCGAACGAGGAGATCGCCGAGTTCTGCAACCTCAACTACTCGGTCGACTTCCCGCTGTTCAGCAAGATCAGCGTGCTCGGCGACGACCAGCACCCGCTGTACACCGAGCTGACGTCGCAGTACCCCACCGCCGACACCGACAAGACGCCGTTCCGCGAGCGCCTGGCCGGCTTCGGCATGGCGCCCAGCGAGGACCCCGACGTGCTGTGGAACTTCGAGAAGTTCCTCGTGTCGAAGGACGGCCAGGTGGTGGGTCGTTTCGCCCCGGCCACCACACCGGACGACCCCGCACTCGTCGCCGCGATCGAGGCCGAACTGGCGAAGTAGGGCCCGCTCGCGGCGGTGGTTTCGACAGGCTCAACCACCGGAGGTGGGCTCAACCACCGGAGGTGGGCTCAACCACCGACGGGGGTGTGGGCGCTGTGGGGGACCACTAAGGGGGTGTGGCTGACGGGGTCGTCGATCACGGTCGCGGCCAGGCCGAACACCTCTTCGACGGTGCTGGCGGTGATCACCTCGTGGGGTGTGCCGCTGGCGACGATCCGGCCACCGCGCATCGCCACCAGGTGGTGCGCGTAACGGCACGCCAAGTTGAGGTCGTGCAACACGACCACGACGGTGCGCCCGGCGTCGCGGTTGAGCTGGGCGACCAGGTCGAGCACCTCGATCTGGTGGGCGATGTCGAGAAACGTCGTCGGCTCGTCGAGCAGCAGCAGATCGGTCTCCTGGGCGAGCGCCATCGCGATCCACACGCGCTGGCGCTGACCGCCCGACAGTTCGTCGACCGAGCGATCGGCCAAGTCGGTGGTGCCGGTCGCGGCAAGCGCCGACCGCACGGCCTGCTCGTCGGCGCGCGACCACTGCTGGAACAGCGACTGGTGCGGCGTGCGCCCGCGGGCGACGAGGTCACCGACGAGGATGCCGTCGGGGGCGATCGGGCTCTGGGGCAGCAACCCGAGCTTGCGCGCCACCTGCTTGGTGGGAAGCCGGTGGATCACCTCGCCGTCGAGCACCACCGCACCCTGGGTAGGTCGCAACAACCGCGACAGCGCCCGCAGCAACGTCGACTTCCCACACGCGTTCGGGCCGACGATCGCGGTCACCCGGGCGTCGGGAATGGCCAGGTCGAGATCGGTGGCCACGACGTGACCGTCGTAGGCCAACGTCACCGACTGGGCGGCGAGGCGGGTCATGGGGTCACCGTTCTCAGCGAGATCGTCGACGACGTCGGGTGAGGATTGATGACGTGGGAGGGGCTCATCGGTTCTTCACTGTGGAGGTGGCGGGTCGGGCGGGGTGGTTTCGACAAGCTCAACCACCGGGGGAAGGTGGCATCGGGTGCGGTCTCGACACACCGACGGGCGGCGGCGCGTGTGGGACGAGATCTCACAGGGCTCCGGTGCGGGCGCGGCGGGCGAGCAGCCACAGCAGGTAGGGCGCGCCGATCACACAGGTGGCGATGCCCACCGGAAGTTCGGTGGGGGCCAGCACGCGACGGGCGGCGAGGTCGGAGACGGTGGTGACGAACGCGCCGACGCACGCGGCCGGTAACACGCACGCGCTCGGCGACGACACCAGCCGGCGGGCGATCGGCCCCGACACGAAGGCGACGAACACGATCGGCCCAGCGGCGGCGACGGCCAGCGCGGCGAGGCCGACCGCGAGCAGCAAGAGCGCCAGCTTCGTGCGGCCCACCCGTACGCCGAGCGCGGCGGCCGTGTCGTCACCGAGTTCGAGCCGGTCGAGCGCACGCTGGGCCAGGAGGATCGCCGGGGCGAGTACCGCCAGCGCCAGCCCGATCGTGTGCACGTGGCTCCACGTGCGCCCGTTGAGCGAACCGGTGAGCCACACGGCGGCGCGCTGCACGTCGTAGATCTGGGCACGGGTGATCAGGTAGTCGACCGCGGCCGAGCTGGCGAACCCGATGCCGATGCCCACCAGCACCAGGCGCGAGGCGGCCAAGCCACGTTGATAGGCGAGCACGTAGACCAGCAGTGCGGTGCCGAGCCCGCCGGCGACCGCCCCCAGCGCGACCTCGGTGGACGAGCCGTGCATCATCGTGATGACGATCACCGCGCCGAGCGCGGCGCCTGACTCGAAGCCGATGATGTCGGGCGACCCGAGCGGATTGCGAGCGATCGACTGGAACACCGCGCCCGACATCCCGAGCGCGGCGCCGACCAGCATCGCCGTCAGCGTGCGCGGCAGGCGCAGTTGGTCGACGATGAACTCGGCGTCCTTGCCGCCGTCGCCGAACACCGCCCGCAACACCTGGCGGGCCGACAGCGGGAAGTCACCGACCATGATCGACCACACGCCGACCGCCAACGTGGCCAGCAACAGCAGCAGGCACACCACGACCGCACGCGGGTTGATGCGTACCGACAGCGGCCCCGAACGGACGACGACCGCGCTCACCCGGGACCCACCAATCGTGCCGCAGGCGACCAACGTGTCGCCTGCCCATGGCGCTCGCGGCGACTCGGAGCCCGGCGTACTGGTCGTGACGCCCAGCCTGCGTGGCGCCTGAATGCACCGGCGTTGCGGTTCACAACGCGACCATCCGGGCGCGGCGGGTGAGCAACACGAACGCGGGACCACCGATCGCCGCGGTCATGATGCCGACCTGCACCTCACCGGGGCGCGCCACCACGCGACCGATCGTGTCGCACGCCAGCAGCAGCGTCGGCCCGGCGAGTGCGCAACCCGGCAGCAGCCAGCGCTGGTCGGGGCCGACCGCGGCGCGCACGGCGTGCGGCACCACCAGACCGACGAACGCGATCGGCCCCACCGCGGCGACCGCCGCCCCACACAGCAACACGATCGCCAGGCCGCTGGCGAGGCGGGTCAGGCCGATCTTGACTCCAAGCCCCGACGCGGCCTCGTCACCGAGCGCGAGCGCGTTCAACGGCCGCGCGAGGCCGGCTGCGAACAGCACGCCGACCACCACGAACCGGCCCGTCGACCAGGCGACGTCGCTATCGCGGCCGGTCAGCGACCCCACCGCCCAGAACCGGAACTGGTCGAGCGTGTTCTGGTCGAGCAGCGTGACCGCCCGGGTCAGCGCGAACAGCAGCGCGCTCAGCGCGGCCCCGGCCAGCGTGAGCCGCACCGGCGTCATCCCACCCCGCCCGATCGAGCCGAGCAGGTAGACGACGACCGAAGCGACCGCGGCACCGATGAACGCGAACCACACGAGCGTCTCGATGCTCGACGTCTGAAGCTTCCAGATCGCCAGCACCACCGCGAACGATGCCCCGGCGTTGACGCCGAGGATGCCCGGGTCGGCGAGCGGGTTGCGGGTGACCGCTTGCATCATCGCCCCTGCCAAGCCGAGCGCGACCCCCACCAGCAGGCCGACGACAGTGCGCGGGACGCGCAGCTCGCGCACCACCAGGTGGTCGGTGTTCATCCGGTCGTAGCTCGTGAACGCCTCGATCACGTGCGACAGCGGGATCGCCTTGGCCCCGACCGCCAGCGATGCCAACGTCGCCGCCATGAGCAGCACCGCACTGACGACGACGAACGCGGTACGGCGGGCGCCGATCGACGACCGCACCGAAGCCCCCGCCACCTCGGCAGCCGTGTCGGCCGGTGCGTCGGTGGCCGTATCGGTGGCCGTGTCGGCCGCCAGAGCGGAGGTCATGGCCTCGTAGCTTAGGGACTCACACGAATATCTAGTAAGTCACCGTCGCAACTTGCATTAGGCGTACTTAACATTTAGGTTGTGCGGTCATGCCTGGAGCATCCGCAGACCACCCATTGCGCGAGGCAGCCTGCCTTGCCCACACGGTGCCCGGCGTGACGTTGCGACTGCATTGCCACTCGGGGGCCGAACTGTTGGTGTCGTACTCGTGCCTGGGGGCCGACCTCGACCCGTGTCGCCTCCGGGCGACGCTGCTGCACGAACGGGTCTCGGGCGTGCAGCGGCTCGATGCCGCGGTGACGCGCGTCGAGATCGTCGCCGGCGTACGCCCCCTCGGCATCGGGTTGTACGAACGCCACACCGCCGACGCCGACGAGCGCTGGTTCGTCACCACGCTCGCCGCCGAGCAAGTGGCGGCGGCGCTCGCCGACGGGCCCGATCACTTCCACACCGTGATCAAGCCCGACCCCGAGTTGGGCGTCAACGCGGTGTGCATCCGGCCACTCGCCGCCCCCGCCCACCAGGTGAACGCCGCCGAACTCGACGAGGCCGCCGTGTGGGCAGTGTCGGCGGCGCTCGCCGCCGAGGTCGCCACCGAGCTCGGCGCGCTCACCCACCCGGCCCGCATCGACACCAGCCGACCCGCCCCCAGCAAACCCACCCCCCGCAAGGAACATCCGTGAACAGAACCCGGTCTACCCAGGCTGTCGCCCTGGTCCTCCCGCTCGTGATTCTCGCTGGAGCGTGCGGCGGTGACGACGACAGCGCCGCGGCCGCACCCCCGCGGCCACCGGCGCTGCGTCCACCGCCACACCCGGCGACGAGACGCCCGCCACCGACACATCGGGTACCGCGGCTCCCGTCACCGACACACCGGGCGCCGAGGTGCCTGCCAGCAACGGGTTCCCCGTCACGATCGAGCACAAGTACGGCAACACCACCATCGGCGCCAAGCCCGAGCGGGTCGTATCGGTCGGCTTCGGCGAGCACGACGGCCTGCTGGCAATCGGCGTCGAGCCGGTCGCCGTGCGCGACTGGTACGGCGACATGCCGTACGCCACGTGGCCGTGGGCGCAGGACGAACTCGGCGACCTCACGCCCGACGTGATCCCATCGACCGAACTGAACTTCGAGCAGATCGCCGCGCTGCAACCCGACCTGATCGTCGGCATCGCCTCGGGGATGACCGACACCGACTACGCCACGCTCTCGCAGATCGCCCCGACGATCGCCCAACCCGGCGACTACGTCGACTACGGCACCCCGTGGGACGTGGCGTTGGCGATCGCCGGCCGTGCCACCGGCCACTCCGCCGAGGCAACCCAGGCGATCGCCGACGCCAAGGCGAAGTTTGCCGCGGTGCGCGACGCGCATCCCGAGTGGGAGGGCCAGAACGCCGGCGTCACCTACATCTACGAGAACCTCCCGGGCGGCTATTCGTCCGAGGACGTGCGCCCCCGGTTCCTCGCCGAGTTGGGGTTGGGGACACCCGCCGCATACGACGAGCTCGCCGGCGACCAGTTCTGGTTCACCGTCAGCGCCGAGCAACTGCCCGAACTCGACGCCGACGTGATCATCTGGCTGGTCGACGGCGAAGCCGGCCAGCAGGCCGTCCGCGACCTGCCGCTGCGGCCCACGCTGTCCGCGTTCCAGGAGGGCCGCGAGATTCTTGCCGACCCCCTGCTGGGCGGCGCGTTCTCGCACTTCAGCCCGCTCAGCTTCGACTATGTGATCGAGCATCTCGTGCCCGAACTCGAGCTCGCCCTCGACGGCGACCCTGGCACGGCCGTGCCCTCCGCAGCCAGCCTGAATCCGCGCTAGAGGCCGAACTCGCGGCGCAGGCCGATCAGGGCCACGGTTCGGAGCGTGCGCGTCAACTCACGGCCGAGTTCGTCGATCGATGTCGCGAGCGCGTCGGTCGCGCCCCCAGCGTGCTCGCGGGCCAGGTCGCACACGCGGCGGGCGGCTGCCTCGACTGCGGTGGCCGCGAGCATGCCGGCCGAGCCGCTCAGCGTGTGCGCACGCGACTGCACGGTCGCCACGTCACCACGTTCGAGCGCCTCGCGGAGCTGCTCGACGATCGTGTGATTAGCCGCCGCGAAGCGCTCGATCAGGCCGCGCAACATCGGGAGGTCGGGCACCCGTTCCAGCACGGCTTCAACGTCGAACCCATACAGCAGCGGGGCCACCGCGCGCAGCTCGTCAGCGGTGTCGGGCGGCACCATCCATGCCCGGACCGCCTGCGCGAGCTGAGCGGTGGTGACCGGTTTGCCGACGTGACCGTTCATGCCCGCGTCGAGCGCCCGGTCGCGGTCGCCCGACAGCACGTTGGCCGTCATGGCCACGATCGGGATCCGGTCGCCGCCCGGCATCGTACGGATCCGGGCGGTCGCCGCGAATCCGTCGAGCAACGGCATCTGGCAGTCCATCAACACGACGTCGAACTCGCCCGCTCCGACCTTTTCGACCGCGACCTCGCCGTTGGCGGCGACGACCACGTCGGCGCCGAGCACCTGCAACATCGACGCCGCGACATCGCGGTTGAGGTCGTTGTCTTCCACCAGCAGCACGCGCGCACCCGCCAACGCTCCGGCACCGACCCGCCCCGGCTCGGTGCGGGGTGTCGTGCCGGACGCGGCGGACACGCCCGGTGCGGCGGGGGCCACCGTCATCCGGAGGCGGACGGTGAACGTCGTGCCCACGCCAACCGCGCTGTCGACGCTGATCTGGCCACCCATCAGGTCGACCAGGCGCGACGTGATCGCCAGCCCGAGCCCGGTACCGCCGAACCGACGCGACGTCGAGGCGTCGGCCTGCATGAACGGCTGGAACAGCCGTGCCATTTCGCCGGCTGACATGCCGACCCCGTCGTCGTCGACCACGATCGTCACCTGCACGACGGGCGGGTCGTCGCTGGTGAGCGGCTCGACCGGAGTCACCGCGAGCATCACGTCGACCCCGCCGTGCGACGTGAACTTGACACCGTTCGACAGCAGGTTCCGTAACACCTGGCCGAGCCGCAGCGGGTCGCCCATCACCGCCTCGGGCACGTCGCCCGACACCTGGAGGCCGATCGTCAGGCCCTTCTCGGCTGCCGCGTCCTCGGTGAGCCGCACCGCCTCGGTGACGACGTCGGTGAGGTGGAACGGCGTCAACTCGACCTCGAGCCGTCCCGCTTCGATCTTCGAATAGTCGAGGATGTCGTCGAGCACACCGAGCAGAATCTGCGCCGACAGGTCAAGCTTGCTGAGCCGGTCGCGCTGCAGCGGATCGGACGCGTCGCGCAGCAACAGGTCGGTGATCCCGAGGATCGCGTTCATCGGCGTGCGGACCTCGTGGCTCATGTTGGCGAGGAACTCGCTCTTGGCCCGCGTGGCCGCCTCGGCACCCTCCTTGGCGCGGCGCAGGTCGACCTGGTGCCGACGCAGCAATTCGTTGGCGTCGCTCAGTTCCCGAGTGCGGGCTTGCACGCTCTGCTCGAGTTCGTCGTAGCTCTCGATGTGACCGAGCGAGATCGCCGCCTGGTCGGTGAGCCATCCGAGCAGGCGCCGCCGGCCATGGTGGGCGAACAGGCCGGTGAGCTTGCCGTGATCGAGGTACAAGGCCCGGCGCAGCGGCGCCCGGCGCCCGATCGGGAGGCAGGCCAGGGCGGTGATCCGTTCGGTGGCTGCCACGTCGGCCAGGCCGAACCGGCGCACGGCCTCGGCCCCGTCGCCCGATGTCGTGTCGTGCACCACCACCGCCTGCCCGGTGTTGAGCACGTAGCGCACGATGCCGAACGGCAGCTCGACCGCGGGCTCGGTGCCGACCGGCCCGATCGCGGCTTCGACAATTGCGTCGTCTCCGAGGCGTTGCACGATGGCCCCCCGCTCGGCGCCGGTGGCCGACACGATGATCGTCAGCAGCCGGTCGAGCAGGGCGGGCACGTCGCGCTCGCTGGTGATCGCCTGCACCGCCCCGAGGATCGCCTGAGCGTCAACCCGGTCGAATCGCTCGGCGGCTAACCCGACGGCGGCCCGGCCGGGGTCGTCGATCGACGTCAGCTGGCGTTCCAGCCGGGCGGCAAGCCCGTGCGCCTGGGCACTCCGGTACGCACCGATCGCAAGTTCCCAGCCGGCCGCCGAGCGGTCGGGCATGGTGTTGGCGAGCCACCTCCCGTAGCGCTCGAGCAGGTAGCCGTACTCCAGCAGGAACTCGTGGTGCAGGGCCCGGCCGAGTGCCACGCGGTAGTACATGTCGGGGTTCTCGCCGGTGACCCGGGCGCGTTCCCCCCGCAAGAACGCGAGGCGGTGCTCGACGTTGGCGGCCGCGCCATTCGCGACATGACCACTCAACCGCTCGAGCACGCCGTCGAGCCCGGCCAGATGTGACGCGCGCACGTCACCGACCGCACGGGCAGCCAACCCAGCGTGCGCCACACCGCTCCAGAACAACACGTTGAAGTCGAACGGCGCGGGGCTCCACAGGGCGAACGCGGGATCGTCGGCGAGCGACAGCACGTCGGCGTATCGCTCGTCGAACCCGGCCAGCACGATCTCGGCGAGGCGCAGCCCGGCGATCGCGATCGGTGTCTGCGCGTGTGCCGCGGCGAACGCCGACGCGTCGAACCTGGGGTCGGATTCGGTAGCGCCCCGGGTGAGCCCGGCCAGTGCGCGGGCGGCAGCCTGAAGGGGCTGGACGAGCCCGAGGAACGGGTCGGACAGGTTGGTTCGGTCGACGAGCGCGTCGACCCGCTCGGCAGCCCTCCAGACCGCGGTCATCGACCGGCCCAGGCAGAAGTTGGCGAGCACCTCACTGGCCAGGCCGTACGCGGCCCACTCGGGCTCGTGCACCTCGGCGCCGACGCGCGCCGCCACAGATCGGTCGACGGCGGAACACAACGAGCGCGCCCAGGGGTCGACGAACCACCCACGCAGGGTCGCCACCCGAGGTGCTTCGCGGGGGTCGCTGCGGGTCAACTCGGTCGCTACCTCGGCCAGTTCGTACGCGTCGCCGATCGCGCCGAACTGATCGATCAGGCTCGTTGCGAAGCCCACCAGCAGGCGCCCGCTGCTGCGCGCGGTGCCGTGCTCGATCGATAGAAGTACACCCGCGGCCGACACCCGGTGCAGCGCCGCGCGGTCGACGACCTGCGCGGCGTCAGCCATCGCCGCCAGCACATCGAGGGTCGCCTGCACGTCGACGTCGGCGGCGGGGACGAGCGTGGCGGCCGCCTCGGCCGGGGAACGGCTGGCGAGCAACTCGTGAACACGGTCGTACGCCTGCTCGAAGCGCTCCTCGTCGGCCACCGAGTCGACCACATCGACGGCACCGAGCCCGGCGACCGGCACGCCGGCCAACGCTGTGTACCCAGCCTGTACCGCAGCGCGTCGGTCGACCAGGCACAGGTCGCCGACCCGGCGGGCGTTCACGCGCAATCGGTCGCGCGGCGTACGCGCCCGGCTCAACAGTTCGTCGAAGCGCACCACCACACGATCGCTGCCGCGGTCGGCCACGGCGCAGCCGAACGCGAGCGCGAAGGCGAGCTCGTACGACGTGTCCCACGCGTCGAGCGGCAGCAGTGTCTGGCCGGCGGCGAAGTACCGGCTCGCGGCGCGCTGGTTGTGGGCGTCCGCGGCCGCGCGCCCGGCACGCAGGTTGTACGCCGCGGCCGCGACCCGGTCCACGATCGCCACGCGAGCCAGGTTGAGGTGGTCGACAGCGGTGAACATCTGCTCGTCGGCGGGCCCGGCAACCAGCAGGATGGTGGCGATCCGGTGGTGCAACTCGGCCCGACCGCGGTCGTCCAAGCCGGAGTACGCGGCCTGCATCACTCGCTCGTGGGCGAAGCGAATCGTCCGCGCATCGGCGTCGCGCCCGGCAACCAGCAACTCGTCACGGAACGCCGGGGCCAGCAGCGTCAGCGCCTCGACCTCGTCGACGTCGAGCACCGCGGCGAGGGTCGCCAGGTCCGGCTCGACCCCGATCGCGGCGGCCGCCCGGAGTGCCTCCCGAGCGGCCACGGGAAGCCGTCCCAGGCGTTCGGCCATCAGCTCGACGACGTTGGCACCAACCCCGGGCAACACACCGCTCGGGTCCCATCGCCACATGTCGTGCACCGGGTCGTGGACGACACCTCCCGACTCCACCAGCGTGCGCAAGATCTGGCGGGTGTAGAACGGGTTGCCGTCGGCGCGTGCCGTCACACGCTCGGCGAGCTCACCGGCGCGGTCGATCCCGGGCCAGGTGTCGACGATCAGACCCTCCACGTCGGCAGCGCAGAGCGGAGCCAGGGGTAACTCCCGCAGCGCCGGTCCGAGTGCCGTACGCAACCGCACGAGGAACCTGGCGAGTTCGTGGTCGGGGTCGACCTCGGTATCGCGGTACGCACCGACGCCGATCACGTTGCGGCTCGGCGCGTCGACCACGACGTACTCGATCAGGTCGAGCGTCGCCGCGTCCACCCATTGGAGGTCGTCGAGCAAGCACACGAGTGGCGGGCCGAACGAGGCCAAACCCCGGAACAGCCGCCGGAACGCGGCGTGCTGGCGGACCTCGGCGCCGGAGGGGTCGGGCGACATCGGCGGCTGCGGGCCGATGACGAGTTCCAACTCGGGCAACAGCGGGCACAACACGGGCGCCAACTCACCGAGGTGGTCGGTCAGGCGCTCGCGCCAGGCGGCTACCTCGACCGCCGGCCGCGACAGCAATCGTTCGAGCACGCCGGAGATCCCGTCGGTAATCGACGCGTACCGCGACGCCGCATCGTTCGAGCGCCGGAACTCGATGCAGATCGCGCCCGCCGCGGCGGCCGTCTCGCGCACCGCCCGCAGTAATGCCGACTTGCCCGACCCGGCCGGGCCGCTGACGACGTACAGCGCGCTCGGCGTGGGCCCGGTCACCAATGCTTCCAGCCGCCGCAGTTCGGGTCCGCGTCCGTACAGCCGATCGGGGAACACGAACTCGGCCGTGGCCTCGAGGTCGGCCAACTCGAACGTCATCCGCGCGCCGTGCTCGCGCCATTCGGCGAGCGCCCGATCGAGGTCGTCGGCCAGCGCGGTCGCCGAGCGGTACCGACGGTCGGGCGCCTTCTCCAGCAGCCGGGCGGTGATCGCCCCGATCAAGGGCGGCAGTTCGGGAGCCAGCTCGGCGAGCGGTGGTGCGGTGACGGCCATGTGTTGGTGGACCAGCGCGAGCGGTTCCGAACCGGTGAAGGGGGGCCGTCCGGCAAGCTCTTCGAAGAGCATCACGCCGACGCTGTACAGGTCGTCGGTGAGGTCGGTCTGGTCGAGTTGGCCGGCCACGGCCGGCGACGCGTACCGCAGCTGCTCGCCGAGGTCGGTGACCGGATGGGCGCCGGGGCCGACCAGCATCGCCTCGATGGCCGCGTCCCAGCGCACGAGCGCCGGCCGCACGTCGCCGTGGCGACCGTGACGCTGGTGATAGGCGGCGAGCGCGCGGGCCAGTTGCGCAAACCGGCTCAAGACTCCATCGAGCCCGTCCTCGTTGGTCATTCGCCTACCGCTTGCCCTCCACGATGCCCGCGTCGACACACACTAGACGCATCGCCGTCGACCCCGGGAAGACATGCCGGTCCGGACAACCGCGGCAGATGACCCGCACAGGTTCGCCGAGTTGAGTAGCGTTGCCTTCGTGACACGCGTGCAGGTCTCTCGCCCGGCCGCTTTGTCGGCAACCGCCCTCATCGCTGTGCTTGCCCTGGCCGGCTGCGGTGGCGACGACGACACGGCTTCCACGACCTTGCCCGTGCCCACCGCCTCGCCGGCCACCCAACCGTCGACGCCGCCCTCCGCGGCGCCCGTGGCGACCGAGCCCACGACGCCGGTCACCACCGAGCCCGAGTTCGTCACCGACGGCGCGATGGTCGTCGTCGCCAACGCCAGCACGGTGAACGGTGCCGCCGGGCGAATGAGCGACGCGCTCGCCGCGGCCGGCTTCGACATGGAAGCCGCCACCAACTCGACCGAGAGCCTCGGCACCACGAAGGTGTACTACAACGCCTCGGTCGCCGAAGCCCAGGCGGTCGCCAACTCGGTCGCCGCCGCGCTCGGCGGGGGTGCGATCACGGTCGAGCCGCTGCCCACCCCGGCCCCGCTGTCGGACCCCGAAACGATCGGCGACGCGGCAGTGCTGGTCGCGCTCGGCGAGGACGCTGCCGACAAGTCGCTCGCCCAACTCCAAGGCGGCGGCTCCACCACCGACACGACCGACTCCACAGACTCCGCCGACTCCACCTCGCCCTCTACGTCGGCTGGCTAGCGGGCCAGTTCGCGCACTCTCGCGAGCAGTACTTCGAGGGCCGGGCGGTTCATGCCGCCTTCCGGAATGATCACGTCGGCGTAGCGCTTGCTCGGTTCGATGAACGTCTCGTGGGCCGGGCGGACGGTCGCGAGGTACTGGTCGATGATGCTGTCGGGCGTGCGCCCGCGCTCGGCCACGTCACGACGCAGGCGGCGGATGATCCGCAAGTCGGCCGGCGCATCGACGAAGATCTTCAGGTCGAACCGTTCGCGCAGGCGCGGTTCCCACAGGACGAGAATGCCTTCCACCACGATCACCCGCGTGGGCAGCACCGCGGTGACGTGCGGCGTGCGGTCGTAGTCGGCGAAGTCGTACACCGGCACGTCGACGGGTTCACCGGCGGTGAGCGCGGCGACGTGCGCGTCGAGCAGCTCCCAGTCGAACGCGTCGGGGTGGTCGTAGTTCATCGCCGCCCGCTCGTCGAACGTCAGGTCGGGCATCGCCACGTAGTACGAGTCGAGCTTGATCAGCGAGATCTGACGCTCGCCGACCACGTCGGCCAACCGCTCGGCGATGGTGGTCTTGCCGGAGTTGCTGCCCCCGGCGACGCCGATCAGGTAAGGGCGCGGTGCGGGCGTGTTCACGGCGGGCAAGAGTAGACCGGCAATCGCCCACAACCCGCGGCCGGTGCACCCGCACACAGGAGGGCCGTGTGACAGTCTGTAGCGCATGAGTTACGAGGACGGATCTGGTCAGATCGCCCGCCGCCCGCGGGTCAACGACGGCCCCCCGCCGGTCAGCGGTGTCGTGGCGATCGTGCTGGCGGTGATCGCGGTCGTCGCCGGCTACCTCATCTTGCGTTCGATCACCAGCGACGGCAGCGTGGCCACCGGGCCGGGCGCGGGCGTCGAGACGCCCGGCGGCGACTCCGGTTCCGACACCACTGAGCCGATCACCACAAACCCCGTCGACTCGCTGGCGCCGGTCAACACCGACCCGCCCGGGCTCGACACCGACAGCACATCGATCATCGTCGCCAACGCCAACGGCAAGGGCGGTTCGGCGGGTGCTGCGGGGCGGGTCCTGTCGAGCAGCGCCGGGTTCGTCACCGTCGACGCGACCGACCTCAACGACTCCACCCCCAAGCAGGACACGTCGTTGATCTACTACGACGCCGACGACCCCGATGCCCAGACCGTCGCCAACTCGCTCAACACCGTGCTCGGCGGGGCACTCAACGTGCAGCCACTCCCCGACCCCGTGCCGGTGAAGGCCACCGACCTCAACGGAGCGGGTGTGCTGTTGATGCTCGGCCGCGACTTCGCCGACATGACGCCGGCCGATCTCGACCTGACCGACATCAAGCTGTCGAGCAGCGGCGCCACACCACCCACCAACCCCGAAACCTCCAGCACCGACGCCCCCACCGACTGACGTTCAACCCTCAAGGTGGTTGAGCTTGTCGAAACCACCGGGCCGCGCAGGGTCTCGGTGGTTTCGACAGGCTCAACCACCTGGTCCGGGCGCTAGGTCCGCCAGGGCCTGCGCGGCGGCTCGTTCGACGCACCACAGGGGTTCGGCGAGCGCACGCTCGATGCCGAACAGGTCGGCGATCGCGTAGGTGGGTAACCGTCCGGCCACGTCCGCGTCGGCGACGCCGACGATCGCGGCGACCGGCACACCGGCCTCGCCCGCCAGGCGAGCCACGCCACCAACCACCTTGCCGTCGAAGCTCGGCGCGTCGAGGTGGCCCTCGCCGGTGAGCACCAGGTGGGCGCCGTCGAGCGCTTCGTGCAGGCCGAGTTCGTCGGCCACCAGGTCGAACCCCGGCACCAGCCGGCCGCCGAGCGCGGCGAGACCGCCCGCCAACCCACCTGCCGCACCCGACCCGGGCAACGCCTGCACGTCCACCCCATAATCGGCCAGATACTGCTGGGCCAGCCGTTCCAACCGCCCGGTGAGCAAACCGACCTGCGCTGGGCTGGCACCCTTCTGCGGGCCGAACACCTCGGCGGCGGACGTGAACGGGGTGGTGACGTCGCAGGCGACCAGCAACTCGACGCCGCGCAGCCGGGCGGGGGTGGCGATCGCCTGCGCCGCGCCAAGCCCGCCGTCGGTCGTGGCCGACCCGCCCAGCCCGACGATGATGCGCGTGGCACCGGCCCGCAGCGCGGTGTCGATCAGTTCGCCGGTACCCGCGGTGGTGGCGTCGAGCGGCCGGTTGCCCTCGGCATGGCCGGCCAGCGCGAGCCCGCTGGCGAGCGCCATCTCGATCACCGCGGTGCCGCGGTGCAGGCGCCAGCCGGCCTCCACCGGGTCGCCGAGCGGGCCGGTGACGCGGTTCGTTCGGTTGGCGCCGCCGAGCGCCGCAAGCAGGCCTTCCCCGCCATCGGCGAGGGCGAACTCGGCACAGTCGTGACCGGCCTCCCAGCACGCCTGCCCGATCGCGTTGGCGACCTCGGCCGCCGTCGCGGTCCCCCGGAACTTGTCGACCGCAGCCACCACTCGCACACCCCGACGATACGCCCCGCCCTGCAACGCCCGGTAGTTTCGACCAGCTCAGCCACCTGTTTCCTGGCGGTTGAGCTGGTCGACTTCACCTTGTCAGCCGAAGTGGGTGATCGCGGCGCAGTGGAAGGGGAACTCGGCGGTGGTGGTGCCCGAGGCGCCGGTGAAGTTGTCGTCCCACTCGATGCCGGTCAGGCGGATCGTGCCACTCGTCCCGTCACCGTCGAGGGTCGCCGTGCCCGACCCCGACGACGCGGTCGCGAACGTCGAGCCGTCCGGCACCACCGGTTCTGCCCCGGCGAGCTCGGCGGCGAGCATCGTCGACATCAGGGTCAGCAGGCCCACCTGCCCGGTGACGACGATGCTGTCGGTCGACTCGTCGAGCGCGGCCGTCCCGTCCGGGTCGACCACGACGTGGAACTGGGCACTCGCGTCCGCCCCTCCGACGAGCACGTCGACGAGCAGTTCGTCGGCAGTACGCAGGCAACGGGTGGCCAGCGACCAGCCGTCGGCCGCGGCCGGCGCCGGCTCACCGCCCAGGGCGACCGGCCCGGCAGCCGCGGCGATCAGCCGCGCCCGGCAGCCGTCGGGACGCGAGTTCGTGACCAGCCCGGCGGTCGCCGCACCGTCGGCCAGCAGTGTCATCGGGGCCAGCCCACCGATCGCCAGGAAGGGTGCCGCTTCGGGTGGCACCGCCAGCGACTCGGCGACGCGCCAGTCGCCCGCCGCGAACACCGACTCCAGCGCCGCGCACGGCAACGCGGTGCGGACGACGAAGCCGCTGTGGGCATCGCCCTGGACGGCGACGGTGTCGGGAACGTAGAGCCCCGGGAAGGCGGCCCGCACGCCGGCCCCGACGGCCCCCTCGACGGGGCCGGCGGCGGGTGCACTGGCGGGCGGCACCACCGCCAGCACGGCGGTCGCGAGCAGGGCGGCGAAGCGCCGGTCAGTTGTCATCGAAGTGAATCCTCTGGTCGGGGCAGCGGGCGTCGGTGGCCACCCGGTACACGGTGCCGGTCAGGTCGCTGAACGGCCAGCTGTTGCCACCCAACAGCAGTTCCAGTTCGCCCACCGGCTGGCCCTGGCGGCCGTCGCCGATGTCGAACGTCACCCAACCGAACAGGTCGTCGGTGGAGGCGACCCGGTCGGAGATCGTCAGCACACCCTCGACGAACGGCGCCCCGTCGCCTTGGGCGATCAGGAACTGGTTCGGTTGGCCGTTGGCGGCGGGCATCACCGACAGCGGGTTGTCCTGGGCCGGCGACGACGCCGGCAGGGTCGGCATGCCGAGCGCCCCCAGCCCACCCGACGCCCACTGCCCGAAGTCACCGATGCCCACCGTGGAGTAGCCGCCGGTGCCGGTGTACGGGCCCTCGATGCCGGTGCAGCTGACGAGGTCGGCGTACACCCGGGGAATCTCGTACAGCACCAGGTTGACCGAGTCGTCGACCTTCACCACCACCGGCTCGACCCCGTGATAGCGCACCGCGATCGTGGTCCGCGCAGTAGGGAGTAGCTCGTCGACGGCGATCGATTTGAGCGCGTCGATCGTCTTGCCGATCACCGCTGCCTGCACGTTGAGGTCGAGCACCGACGTCAGGTCGGCCAGCGAGAACGGCAGCTCGCCCTTCTCGACGTGGGCGGTCAACTGCACCGCTGCGCGCAGCTCACGGCCGACACCCGGCTGCTCCTCCACGGCCGGCTTGAGCACCACCTGGGCCTGGCCCTGGCCGTCGGTGCGGTCGAGCCGGAACTTCGGGATCGACGCGTTGGTGGGGCGGAGGTGGGCCGAGCTGGCGAGTTCGCCGCGGGCGCCGGGACGCAGGTCCTGGCCGAGGCTCCAGCGCACGTTGATGCCGGCGATCGGGCCGTTCTTCGGCACGTCCAGCCCGGCGAACCCGTAGCACGCCAGACGTTCCTGCGACAGCGCCGAGTCGAACGTGACACGGGCGGTGGCGGTGACCTCTTCGGCGGTCGACCCGTCGGTGTGCTTGTAGTGGGTGACCGGGTTGTCGACACTGAGGTCGAGCGTGGTGCCCAGGAGGAGGATCATCATCGCCACGTACGACGCGACCTTGTTGGTGACGTCCCAGGCCTTCACCGCCCCGCGCACACCCTTGACCATCCGTAGGTCGCCGGCGTCGCTGCCGGGAAGCTCGGCGAGTAACTGGGCGTAGTCGAGCGACCCGTCGACCACCTGGCCCCACCCCCACTTGATCAGCGCCAGTTCGAGTTTTTCGGCCTCGGTCGTGGTCACCGGTGTGACCCGGCTGCTGAGCCGGTCGCAGGCGCTGGGGGCAGAAGCAACCGTTGCTGCCGCGGCGAACCCGTGCGTGCCCGCGGCCGGGACGGGCACCAGCACACCGCCGGCGTGGGCGGTGATGATCAGTACCTGCAGCGCATCGAGCCCCTGCTCGGCGGCGGGCATCGCCGGCGAGAACACGTCGCCGCGCTCGCCCGACAGGGCGCGCACGGTCGCCGCCGCGCTGCGGATGAACGGCGGCGCTGCGTCGTCCTTGCCCCACGCCGACACGACGTGGGCGAGCTGCGGCCAGGGCATGGGGCCGTCGACGGTGTCGAGGTGGAACAGCAGGTTGCCGACCGAGTCGACGCTGTACAGGGCCCCCGAGCGCACCGAACGGGTGACGTTGCCGAGCAGTTCGGCGGGCAGGGCGATGTCGCTGAACGTCGCTTCGTCGGGCACTGCGACCACGTCGCCGTGCACCGACACGATCGCGAACCCGGCCCGGCGGGCGAGCTCGGCGGTGGCGGCCAGCGCCTCGGCATCGGTGCCGGTGCGCAACAGGTCGACGAGCGCGCGGGCCGCAGCTTGCGGCTCGTCGGGCAACCCCGCCGACAGTGCGACCATCGCCTGGCCGAGCTCGGCCGGGTCGGGCGCGACCGGCCCGGGGGCGGGCGCCGACGAGGGGGGCGTCGTCGGCTCCGCCGCCGAGTCGATGGTGGCCGGAGTGGCGACGGATGTCGTGGCCACCCCGGAACCGCTACCCGATGTGCCCAGCCCGGCCCGGTCGAGCACCGGCCGCGACCCATCGCTGCACGCGGTGACGACGAGGGCGGTGACGGTGACGAGGGCAAGCGCGAGGCGCGGCGGGCGGGGCACCCAGCCACGGTCGTACGCCCGGTGTCCCGGGCGCCAGGGACCGGTGTCCCGCCCGCCCGGGAGATCGCCCCGCTCAGCCGGCGAGCTGCTTGACGGCCGCGGCGAGGCGTTCCACGTCGGCACGGTCGCAGTAGATCGGGGCCGAGATGCGCGTCTCGAGGTGTGTGCCCACGGGGTAGATCGGGGCCTCGATGCCCACCGCGCTGAGGGCTTGGAACACGCGCACGGCGTCGGCCTCGCGGCCCCCGAGCGCGGACGGCAGGGCCACCGTGGCCATCGCCCCGATCATCTCCTCGGGCGTGGTGAACCCGGTGTCCCACGAGTCGGCGAGGAACTGCCCGGCCCACCAGGCAAGGTCGTGGGTGTAACCCCACACGGCGTCGAGCCCGTACGACGCGATCAGCTCGATCGAGTACGGGGCGGTGAGGAACGCGGTGGGGTTGTGCGTACCGGGCAGGTCGAACTCGGCGGCCATCCCGAGGTCGAGCCCCCAGCTGGTCACCGTCGGGCGCAGGTGCGGGCGCTGCTCGGGTGCCGCCCACAGGAACCCGGCGCTGCGCGGCGCCCACGCCCACTTGTGCAAGTTGGCGGTGTACCAGTCGACGCCGAGCGCGGCGATGTCGAGCGCGATCTGGCCCGGTACGTGAGCGCCGTCGGCGAGCACGAGCGCACCCGCCGCGTGGGCGGCCGCGGCGATGTCGGCCAGCGGCAGCACGAGCGCGGTCGCCGACGTGAGGTGGTCGACCACGAGCAACCGCGTGCCGTCACCGGGGTTCGCCGCCAGCGCATCGGCGACCGCCCCGACGAACTCGTCGGGCTTGGCCCCCGGCCGCGGCATGGCGATGGTGTGGAACTCGGCGCCAGCCAGACGCGCCGAGTACTCGGCGGTCTTGATGACGCCGCCGTAGCCGAGGTCGGTGGTGAACACCTGGTCGCCGGGCGCGAGCGGGTACGACTTGAGCACCGCGTTGGCGCCCTCGGTGATGTTGTCGACGAACACGAACCCGTCGGCGTCGGCACCGACGAACCGGGCGACCTCGGCGGCGGCCTCGCGCATCCGGCTGCGTTGGCCGGTGGCGTGGCCATCGGCCAGCTCACGCAACATGAACTGAGCCGGCTGGCGCTCGATCAGTTGGGTCAGCGCCCACTGGTATTCGAGCACCTTGCGCGGCGGCGCGCCGACGGTGCCGTGGTTGAGATAGGTGACCGCCGGGTCGAGCAACCACTCGGAGCGGAGCGCGGATCCGAACCCGTCAGGCGGCGGTTGGGCCATACCGCACGTTACGCCCGGAATGAAAACCCGACCTCGACAGTTATCTTTTGCGCTATGGCTGTCACCGTGCGAGTCCCCACCACCCTGCGCCCCCTGTCGGGTGGCAACAAGCTGGTCGAGGTCGCGCCCGGCCCGCTCGCGGACGTGATCGCCGGCCTCGAAGCGGCCCACCCGGGCTTCTCCGACCGCTTGCTCGACGAAGGTGGCGAGCTGCGCAAGTTCGTCAACATCTTCGTCGACGACGACGACGTGCGCTATCTCGACGGGCTCGCCACCAACGTCGCCGACGGCGTCACGGTGAGCATCATCCCCGCCGTCGCCGGCGGCTGAGCCTGCGTTCAAGCGCCACGCAGGCTGGGTTTCACGAGCCGCGCGCCAGAGCGAACGTCGACGCGACCGCCGTGGCCTGGGGCAACGCTTGCGAGCAGCTTCAGCAATCGCCGGCGGCTGAAACTACCGACTACGGGGCGTCGGCGCGGGCGATCGTGCCGGTTTGCACGCGCCACAGCGCCGCGTACAGGCCGCCGGCCTCGGCCAACTCGTCGTGCGTGCCGGCCTCGGCGATCGTGCCGTTCTCCAGCACCCAGATCCGGTCGGCGTCGCGCACCGTCGACAGGCGGTGGGCGATGACCACCGCAGTGCGGTCGCGGGCGACCAACGCCAGTGAACGCTGGATCGCCGCCTCGGTCTCGTTGTCGACGGCCGAGGTGGCCTCGTCGAGGATCAAGATCGCCGGGTCGCGCAGGATCGCGCGGGCGATCGACAACCGCTGACGCTGCCCACCCGACAGCTTCTGGCCGCGTTCGCCGACGATCGTGTCGTACCCGTTGGGGAGGCCGACGATGAAGTCGTGGGCTTCGGCGAGCTTCGCCGCCTCCTCGATCTCGGCGTCGGTCGCGCCGGGGCGGCCGAAAGCCAGGTTCTCGCGCACGGTGCCCTGGAACAAGAACACGTCCTGGCTGACGTACCCGATCGCCTCGCGCAGCGACCGGAACCCGACGTCGCGCACGTCGACGCCGTCGATCAGCACCTGGCCCGAGCGGGGGTCGTGGAACCGCAGCAGCAAGCGGGTCAGCGTCGACTTGCCGGCCCCAGTGGCGCCGACGACCGCATGCGTCTCGCCGGCGGGTACCACCAGGTCGATGCCCTTGATGATGTCGGGCCCGTCGCCGTAGCCGAACCTGACGCCGCGCAGCTCGATCTCGCCACGAACCGGCGCACCGGGTGACCCGGCGAGGGAGCCCTCGCCGGGCACGAGCACGGGCTTGGTGTCGAGCAGGTCGGTGATCCGCCGGATCGAGGCCATCGAGCGCTGGTACAGGTCGAGCGTCTCACCGAGGTCGGTGAGCGGCCACAGCAGGCGCTGGGTCATGAACACGAGCACCGAGAACATGCCCACTTCGAGGTCGCCGTCGATGACCATCTTGCCGCCGACCACCAGCGTGCAGGTGAAACCGGCGAGGATCACCATCCGGATCAGCGGGACGAACGCCGACGAGTAGCGGATCGCGTGCCGGTTGGCGTCGACGTATGCCTGCGACACACGGTCGAGGCGCTCGGCCTCGCGTTCCTCGGCAGTGAAGGCCTTGATGGTGGTGATGCCACCGAGGTTCCCCGACAGCAGGCTGGAGAGGTCGGCGACACGCTCGCGCACCGCGTCGTAGAGCGGCTCGAGTCGACGCTGGAAGCGGATCGAGCCGGCGACGATGATCGGGATCGGCACGAACGCCAGGATCCACAGCTTGGGCGACGTGGCGTAGAACACCGCCCCGACCAGGACGACGTTCCAGAACGTCTGCAACATGTCGTCGGGGCCGTGGTCGAGGAACCGTTCGAGCTGGTTGACGTCGTCGTTGAGCACGGCCAAGAGGCCGCCGCTGGTGGTGTCCTCGAACCAGGCGACCTCGAGCTGCTGGACGTGACGGTAGGCGCCGAGGCGGAAGTCGTGCTGGATCGCCTGGGCCAACCCGCGCCACAACACGTGGGCGACGTAGTCGGTGAGCGATTCGAGGATCCACGCGCCAGCGTTGAGCACGGCCAGCACCACGAGCTGGTCGAACCGGTCGGTCACGTCGAACAGTGACGACAGGAACGAGTCTTCACCGCGCACGATGACGTCGATGGCGACGCCGATCAGCAGTTCGGGGACGATGTCGCAGACCTTGTTGACGGTCGACATGACCGCCGCCAGGATCATGCGCGGCCGCTGTCGGCGCGCGTAGTGCCACAGTCGGACGAACGGGTGGGAGGTCACCGCGGGAGTGTAGGCAGCACCTGATTACCCCACGCAGGGGTTCCTGTCACAGACCGAAAATGATTTGACTTTCAGACCATGCAGTCGAGCTACGCCTCGGTTACGAAGCCGGGGCGTAGCCGAGGATGGCCTTGGTTTCGAGGAACTCCTCGAAACCTTCCTGGCCCCATTCGCGGCCGTTGCCCGACTGGCGGTAGCCGCCGAACGGGGCGCTGAAGTCGGGGCCGGCGCCGTTCAGGTGGACGTTGCCGGTACGGATCCGCCGGGCGATCGCGGCGGCTCGTTCGGGCGAGCCCGACACGTAGCCCGACAGGCCGTACGACGTGTCGTTGGCGATCCGCACGGCGTCGTCGTCGTCCTCGTACGGGATCATCACCAGCACCGGGCCGAAGATCTCCTCACGGGCGATCGTCATGTCGTTGGTGACGTGCGCGAACACGGTGGGCCGCACGTAGTAGCCGGCGTCGAGGCCGTCCGGCTTGCCGGGGCCACCGGCTACCACCTGGGCGCCCTCGCCGATGCCCTTCTCGATCAGGCGCTGGATGCGGTCGTACTGCACCTCCGACACCACCGGCCCAATCGTGACGCCGTCGGCCTGCGGGTCGCCGACGACGATCTTGGCGGCCGCCTCGGCGGCGACCGCGGCAGCCTCGTCCATGCGGGCCGCCGGAACGAGCATCCGCGACGGAGCGTTGCACGACTGCCCCGAGTTGACGCACATCGACTGCACGTCGCGGGCCACCACCGCGGCCAGGTCGGCGTCGTCGAGGACGATGTTGGCCGACTTGCCGCCCAGCTCCTGGGCCACGCGCTTGACGGTGGGGGCGGCGCTGCGGGCGACCTCGACGCCGGCCCGGGTGGAACCGGTGAACGACACCATGTCGACGTCGGGGTGGCTCGACAGCACCGAACCGACGCCCGCCCCGTCGCCGTTGACGAGGTTGAACACGCCCGCCGGCACGCCCGCCGCGTCGAGGATCTCGGCGAACAGGATCGCACTCAGCGGGGCGACCTCGGACGGCTTGAGCACCATCGTGCAACCAGCGGCGAGGGCCGGGGCGACCTTGACGGCGATCTGGTTGAGGGGCCAGTTCCACGGCGTGATCAGCGCGCACACGCCGGCCGGCTCGTGCACGATCAGGCTGGTGCCGCGCACGGTCTCGAACTCGAACCCGGCAAGCACGCCGCGGGTGGTCATCAGGTGGCCCAGCCCGGCCGCAGCCTGAGCATGGCGGGCCAACCACAGCGGGGCGCCCATCTCGGCGCTGATCGCCGCGGCGAGGTCGTTGAGACGGCTCGAGTACTCGGCGATGATCGCGTCGAGCAACGCCAGGCGCTCGTCTTTGGTGGTGACCGAGTAGGTCTCGAAGGCGGCCTTGGCGGCGGCGACCGCGTCGTCGACGTCGTTGGCCGAGCCGAGCGCGATCGTGGCGATCGGCTGCTCGGTGGCGGGGTTGATCACGTCGAGCCGATCGGCCGACTTGGGCTCGACCCACTGCCCTCCGATGTAGAACTGGCCGGTGTGCGAGGAGGCGGCAAACGTAGTCATCGCTTGACTACGGTAGCGCTGGTGCACCGATGAGCAGCGAGCCGAGCGGCGACGTCTGCGGCACACTCCCCCCGACCGCCCTGGTGGGCGACTGGACGCTGGCGCGCACGATCCACGAACGTCGCATCGGCACCAGGGTCAGCGCGGTGGGAACGCTGTCGATCCACGCCAGCGCCCCGGAGTTGCTGGTGTGGGACGAGCGCGGCGAACTCCAGCTGGGCACGACGCTGCTCCCGATCTCGCGCCGGTACCTGATCGCCCGGGCCGACAGCCGCTGGAACGTGCTGTTCGAGGACGGGCGCGAGTTCCATCCGTGGGCACCGGGGGCCGAGGTGGTCCACGCCTGCGGGGCCGACCTGTATCGCGGCCGGTACCAGGTGGACGCGCCCGAGTCGGGATGGACGACGCGCTGGGAGTGCCTCGGGCCGAGCAAGGACTACGTCGTCGAGACGGCGTTGCAACGCCCCGGCCCGGCACACCGAGCTGGCTTGGCCGAGCGGGCGGATTGTCAGGTGACTCGCCGGGCGGCCCGACGACACGCCTGGCGCGCTTAGCAGTCTCGGCTATAGAGTGCTAGCACTCGCATTGAGCGAGTGCTGATCGCAGTTCACACTCAACACGTCCAATGGAGGACAACTGATGGCGAAGCAGATTGCGTTCGACAGCCAGGCCCGACGCGGCCTCGAGGCGGGCATGAACAAGCTCGCCGACGCCGTGCGCGTCACGCTCGGGCCGAAGGGTCGCAACGTCGTGCTCGACAAGAAGTGGGGCGCCCCCACGATCACCAACGACGGCGTATCGATCGCCAAAGAGATCGAACTCGAAGATCCCTACGAACAGATCGGTGCGGCGCTCGTCAAGGAAGTCGCCAAGAAGACCGACGACGTCGCCGGCGACGGCACCACCACCGCCACGGTGCTGGCCTGGACGATGGTCCGCGAGGGCCTGCGCAACGTGGCCGCCGGCGCCAACCCGATGGGCCTCAAGAAGGGCATCGAGGCTGCCGTCGCCGCCGCCGTCGACTCGATCAAGACGCTCGCCGTCGATGTCGAGTCGAAGGAGCAGATCGCTCAGGTCGCGGCGATCTCGGCCGCCGACCCCGAGATCGGCGAGACGATCTCGAACGCGATCGACAAGGTCGGCAAGGACGGCGTGATCACGGTCGAGGAGTCGAACACGTTCGGCATCGAGATGGACCTCGTCGAGGGCATGCGCTTCGACAAGGGCTACATCTCGCCGTACTTCGTCACCGACACCGACCGCATGGAGGCCTCGCTGGAGGACCCGTACGTGTTGCTGCTGTCGTCGAAGGTGTCGACCGTACGCGACCTCGTGCCGGTGCTCGAGAAGGTCATGCAGTCGGGCCGCCCGCTGGTCATCATCGCCGAAGACGTCGAGGGCGAGGCGCTCGCCACGCTGGTCGTCAACAAGATCCGCGGCACGTTCAAGTCGGCCGCCGTCAAGGCCCCCGGCTTCGGCGACCGCCGCAAGGCGATGCTCCAGGACATGGCCATCCTCACCGGCGGCCAGGTGGTCAGCGAGGACGTCGGCCTCAAGCTCGAGAACGCCACGCTCGACCTGCTCGGCCAGGCCAAGCGGATCGTCATCACCAAGGACGAGACCACCATCGTCGAGGGTGCCGGCAGCGAGGGCGACATCAAGGGCCGGATCAGCCAGATCAAGGCCGAGATCGACAACACCGACTCCGACTACGACCGCGAGAAGCTCCAGGAGCGGCTCGCCAAGCTCACCGGTGGCGTCGCCGTGCTCAAGGTCGGCGCGGCCACCGAGGTCGAACTGAAGGAGAAGAAGCACCGCATCGAAGACGCCGTCAGCACCACCAAGGCGGCGATCGAGGAAGGCGTCGTGCCCGGCGGCGGTGTCGCCCTGGTGCGTTCGCTCGAAGCCGTCGAGGCACTCGTCAAGACGCTCAGCGGCGACGAGGCCACCGGCGCCAACCTGGTCGCTCGTTCGCTGACCGCGCCGCTGCGGCAGATCGCCGAGAACGCCGGCCTGGAAGGCGGCGTGGTGATCGAGCGGGTGCGTGGGCTCAGTGGTGCCGAGGGCCTCAACGCCGCCACCGGCGAATACGAGGACCTCGTCAAGATCGGTGTGATCGACGCTGCCAAGGTGACCCGCTCGGCGCTTCAGAACGCGGCCTCGATCGCGGCCCTGTTCCTCACCACCGAAGCCGTCATCGTCGACAAGCCCGAACAGGCCGATTCGCACGCCGGCCATAACCACGGCGGTGACATGGACTTCTAAGGGGCCGCGCGGGTAGGTGGTGGCCATCCACCAGTCGTTGGCGTGTCTCGCATTTGATGGCGAGTGCAACTCACGTCCCAACGACCGGTGGAGGCACTCATCATGGTAAGCGCTCTGGAC